>ERZ773155.2546-NODE-2546-length-13562-cov-3.788628_pt1 | contig 13562 bp, 6 predicted proteins | sample MGYA00511262_ERZ773155 | MGnify/ENA primary metagenome ERZ773155 (study PRJEB29015, sample SAMEA2737828) | human gut metagenome | biome: human gut; feature: human-associated habitat; material: faeces | place: China | collected 2012 ... | reverse complement strand
AATACATTCGGATTCGCCGCCCATTGGAAATACAAAGTGGGAAACTCCGACGAAGAGTCGGAACTCGACATCTGGCTGAAAACCATCAAAGACATTCTCGAACACCCCGAGCCCAACGCCATCGATTTTCTCGACACGATAAAGCTCAACCTATTCAGTACCGAGATATTTGTCTTTACGCCCAAAGGCGAGCTCATCACATTGCCCAAAGACGCCACGGCGCTCGATTTGGCTTTCACCCTGCACTCCGACCTCGGCTTCCACTGTATCGCCGCCAAAGTAAATCACCGGTTAGTACCGCTGAACCAAAAACTGCATAGCGGCGACCAAGTGGAGATACTCACCTCCAAATCGCAAACGCCCAAAGAGGAATGGCTCAACTTCATCACCACGGCCAAAGCCCGAAGCAGACTGACAGCATCGTTGCGGAAAGACCGTCGAAAAATCATAGCGAAAGGAGAGAAAATACTGAAAGAATTTTTCGAAAGCAGTCACATCGAATACAACAACGATGTAGTAACCAAAATATTAAGCAACCTCGGCATACGGCATCGGGACGATCTGTTCTACAAAATAGGAAATGACGAGATAACCCCCAACGAAAATATCAAAAAAATCATCAAGGGAAAAAGCCAAAACCCCTTCATGCGGTATCTGAAACTTTCGTTCGGCAGCAACAACGGGAAAAACGAACAGCCCAAACCCGTCACTCCTCAACAACTTACGATAGACCGCAAACAGACCTACATTCTGCGAGACGAGAACGGAGTGAAAAACTATAAAGTAGCGGATTGCTGTTGCCCGATACCCGGTGACGACGTCTTGGGATATGTGGAAGACGACGAGACCGTAGTCGTGCACAAAAGAGAATGTCCCGTAGCCATGCGACTGAAATCGAGCTTCGGCCCACGGTTGGTGTCCACGCAATGGGAAGCCAGCGAGTCGCTCTCCTTCCCCGCCAAGATAGAGATACAAGGTATCGACCGGATAGGAATCCTCAACGAAATCACCCGGGTGATTTCCAATGAATTGATTATCGACATGAGAGGACTCACCATAAAAGCCGATGAAGGTGTATTCACCGGGACGGTCAACATCATGGTGCACGACACCCGCGTCGTAGAATCGCTTTGTAATAAATTACGTAAAATAAAGGGCGTACAGAAGGTCGCACGCTGTAAAGAATAACCCGTAGAATCATGGATAAAAACCGTATACAAAAATTCCTGTCCAGCACACGTGTCCTGCAATTTGTCTTTTTCGTGGCAGCAGTGACATTGGTTACCTATTTCTTCCCGAGAGAAGGAAAATTTCGTTACACCTTTCAGGAAGGAAAACCGTGGAAGTACGGATTGCTCACCGCTCCGTTCGACTTTCCCGTTTATAAAGACGAAGCCGTCATTCAACAAGAGCGCGACAGCATCATGCTCGACTTCCAACCGGTCTTCTCACACAACGAATCGATAGAGAAAAAGTCCGTCGACGACTTCGAAAAAGCATTGAGCAACTATACGGAAATGTCTATCCCGCCGACTCTCCGCAAGAACTTGGTCCAAGCTCTGCGAGAAGCCTATCGGAAAGGAATCGTCTCTTCCGAAGCATACACCCGGCTGCAATCCGGGAAATTCAAGGAAATACGAATCCTCGAAAACAATGTCGCGCGCGAAATACCGGTATCCGAATTGCAATCCGCACGGGAAGCCTACGAGAACATGCTCAATAAATTTCCCGACTCCTACTCGCATCACATCTTACAAACCTGTAACCTGAACGATTTTCTAAACACAAATATCGCATTCGACAGTATTACGACCGACCGGCTCAAAGACAATCTGTTACAACGAATCGCTCTCTCCGACGGTATTGTTCAAGCCGGAGAACGTATTGTCGACCGGGGCGAAATCATCACGCCGCAAACCTACCGCATTCTCAAATCGTTCGAAACCGTCACCTTGAAAAAAAGTGTCGGCAACGACCACCGAGGTTACACCATACTGGGACAAATCATCGTATTCACCTGCCTCTTTTCTTTTTTCTATCTGTTCTTGGCGCTGTTCCGTCCGCAGACTTTCAACGAGATGCGTACCCTCGGCTTTATGATGATGCTCATCGTGGGCATCTCCCTGATAGCTTTTTTCCTTTCCGAAATTCGATTACAAGGCATATATTTGGTTCCGTTCGCCATTATTCCCATTATCGTGGTCACCTTCTTCGACTCGCGCACCGCGCTCTATGTACACCTCATTACGGTACTTATCTGTGCTTTTACGGCGCCGTTCGCACTCGAATTCATCTTCTTGCAGCTCATCGTGGGCATGACCGCCATCGACAGCCTCAGCGACCTTTCTCGTCGCTCACAGCTCATGCGCTGCGCCCTGCTCGTCTTTCTCGCTTACTGCTTTGCCTACGTGGGATATACACTCCTTTCCGAAGGCGACCTCTCGAAACTGAATTACAATATGTTCATCTATTTCGGAGTCAATTGTGTATTTCTGCTTTTCGCCTACCTCCTTATCTATATATTCGAAAAGGCCTTCGGGTTCATCTCCACAGTCACGCTGGTCGAATTGTCCGATGTGAACAATCCCATATTGAGACAGTTATCCGAAGAGTGCCCCGGAACCTTCCAACACTCCCTGCAAATCTCCAACTTAGCGGCCGAGGCGGCCAATAAAATAGGAGCGAAGGCTCAATTGGTTCGTACCGGAGCCCTTTATCACGATATCGGGAAACTCAAAAATCCGGCATTCTTCACCGAGAATCAATCGGGATTCAATCCGCACACACCGCTCTCCTTCGAACAAAGCGCACAAATCGTCATCTCCCATGTGAACGACGGACTAAAAATGGCCGACAAACTACGATTGCCCCAAGCGATCAAAGACTTTATCTCCACGCACCACGGACACGGGAAAGCCAAATTCTTTTACAACTCTTTCTGTAACAAATACCCCGACCAACCCGTAGACGAATCGAAATTCACCTACCCCGGTCCCAACCCATTCACGAAAGAAACGGGAATACTCATGATGGCCGATGCCGTCGAAGCCGCTTCGAGAAGCCTCAAAGAATACACCAACGAAAGTATCTCGCAACTCGTCAACCGCATCATCGACTCGCAAGTCGCCGACGGTCTCTTGCGCGATACCCCCCTCAGCTTCCGCGATGTTGAGACGATCAAAGCTACCTTTATCGAGAAACTCAAAACCATCTATCACACCCGCATTAGTTATCCCGAACTGAATAAAAACGGGAAAAACGACAACAGCGATGAAAAACGACAATAACACATACGACATATTTCTCAGTTACAGAAGAGTGGGTGGATTTGAAACGGCCAAGCACCTTTTCGACCTACTCGTGCGAGACGGCTATCGGGCTAGTTTCGACATCGACACCCTGCGTTCAGGAGATTTCGATATTCAGCTATTACATCGCATCGACCAGTGTACCGACTTTATACTCATACTCAACGCCGGAGCATTTGACCGCAGCATAGACCCCGCCTCCGACCGTAACAAAGACTGGATGCGCATAGAGCTCGCTTACGCCCTCGAAAAAAAGAAAAACATAATACCCATTATGCTAAATGGGTTTACAGACTTTCCCGACAATCTACCGGACGACATTGCCGCTGTGGAGCGAAAGAACGGGCCCAAATACGACAGTTATTACTTCGACGCTTTCTATCACAAGCTGCTCCGGTTTCTCGAATCCGAGCCGATCATTAACACAACAACAAACAAAAACGACTGGGATAACAGCAACGACGACTCCCTCCTCAAAATAAGAACCGACCTCGCTTGTCGGGTACTCATCGACGGTGAAGAACGGGCAACCGCACACCCCGACAAAATTACCCGTATTCCATTACGCGGCGGGAGTTATCAATTGCAATTCGTCAGCTTGGAAAACGAAGCCGATAAAATCACCATCGACACCTATCGCATCGAAAAAGATATTGAAGAACTCTATACCGTCTCCCTGCTCCCGGTGAAACAAACTCGGAAAGAAAAAGAAGAAAGAGCGATCCGCCGGGAAAAAGAAGAAGAGGAACGCAAAAAGAGAGCACAAGAAGAAGCCGAACAAGAACGGAAACGCAAGGCAGAAATGGCTGCAAGAAAAGAGAATGTCGTGATGCCGAACTACGAAGGAATCCCTATCTGCATACCCATATCCGATATCCCATTGGGCGGTCGATTACACCCCGTCAACCAATACGGGAAATGGGGATTTGCCGACCATTCGGGGAAAATCGCTATTCCCTGCCAATACGACCAAGTGTGGGACTTCTTGGAAGTGGGATTCGATTACATCGCCCGGGTGAATATCCGGGGCAAATTCGGATTCATCTCCATGAGCGGGGACGAGATCACCCCTGTCACATACAACCATGCCGAGGACTTTTCGGAAGGTCTCGCCGCCGTGAGACTCCAAAACGGGAAGTGGGGATACATCGATGCCACAGGCAAAGAAGTCATACCGCCGATATACGATTTCGCCGAAAGTTTCTCATGCGGCAGGGCAAGAGTGAAAATAGGCCGGCAAGAATCGTACATCGAGATTCCTACGGGAAACACCCCGCCCCATGAGAATAAGGAGAGCGCCCCTCTGCCGGAAAACCCCAACCTGGCCATCGTCACCGAAGAAGGGAAATACGGATTCGCCGACCATTCGGGGCGAGTCGTTATCCCCTGCCAATACGATCAAGCATGGAAATTCTCCGACGGCTTGGCACGGGTGAATATCCGGGGTAATTTCGGATTTATCGATGTAAACGGAAGAACCGTTATCCCGATTGAATACAACTATGCCGAGGATTTCTCGGAAGGTCTTGCCGTGGTGCGACATCGAACCGGGAAGTGGGGTTATATCGATACTACCGGGAGAGAGGCAATCCCTGCGCAATTCAATTTCGCAGAAAGTTTTTCCTACGGGATTGCCAAAGTGAGGTTCGATGGAAAACAAGGCTGTATCGATAAAACGGGAAAGTGGATTAAATAGAAATTCTCACAAAGCCATTATCGTGTGATACACCTTTTCGATGAAATGTTAGCAAAAATCATTTGTTCGGCAACATCGCTTTGTATCACCCTGCCATAAAACGGGGTGGAAGCGGCATTTCTTTTGCAGAAAATTGCAGAAGAAATGGGGATTGTATTTCATCACGAAGAGATTACGGTCGAAGAGAACCGACAGAGAAACGAATACCTGCGACGATATCGCTCTGGTGAAAAAGTAGCAAGTATTTGTGAAGAGACGGGAGAGGGTAGCGATACAGGCGACCGCCGGATATTGCGGTTGCCCGATGCTCCCATACCGGTTCAATATATTCCGAAGGCTTTGTTCGATAACGAAATGATGGCGCAAAGACTCGTCGAATGCGGGAGTCTGGCGGGGTATGCCGAACGATACGGTCACGACAAAAGAATCGCTACCGACAAAGCAGGAAGAAACCCGCAACTCGCCGACGGTGGGGATACCACAGAAGAACTATGGAGGGAGTGGATCCGGGTGCGCATTCGGTACGATTTCGAATTTTGGGCATTCAGCTTTGTCCGTATCAAAGATAAATTGGGAGCCGAAGACATTCCATTCCGTCTGAACAGACCGCAACGGCGCATATTGGGAATGCTCGAAGATATGCGCACGGCGGGAAAACCCATTCGCCTCATCTTGCTCAAAGCCCGGCAATGGGGAGGTTCCACTCTCGTACAAATCTATATGGCATGGATTCAGCTGGTGCACTGCCGCAACTGGAACAGCGTAATTTGCGCCCATCTCAAAGAATCGGCCGCCAACATCAAGGGTATGTACAGCAAACTGCTCGCCAACTATCCCGACTGGCTGCTCGACGGGGAGAAACCGAAGTTCAAACCGTTCGAGCGCATGGCGAACACATCGGTCATCGCCGGGCGGGAGTGCAGGGTAACCATAGGCTCGGCCGAGAGTCAGGAATCGGTGCGGGGTATCGACGCGGCGATGGCTCACCTCTCGGAGGTGGCTTTCTGGCGGAACAGCCGCATGAAATCGCCCGAACAGGTGATGCGCTCGATATGCGGGTCGATCATGCTGCTACCCTGTTCGATGGTGGTTATGGAAAGCACGGCGAACGGGACGGGGTCTTATTTTCACCAAGAGTGCGAACGAGCCAAACGGGGAGAGAGCGACAAACAGTTCGCTTTCGTCCCGTGGTTCGAAATAGAGATGTACACCCTGCCGATCGACGACTACGACTCGTTCATCGGCAGCCTCACCGACTACGAACGCATGCTATGGCACAGGGGAGCCACGCTCGAAGCAATCTCTTGGTATCGGCAGAAACGGAAAGAGTATGCCCGGCATGCCGACATGATGGCCGAATATCCCAGCGACGATATAGAGGCATTCTGCTACTCGGGCGAACGAGTGTTCGATCCCACGTTGGTGGAAAAGTTGCGTCGCTGCTGTTGTCCGCCGCGGTTCGAAGGCGACATTCACGGCAAAGAACCCACCGGGAAACAATCCTTGCAAGAAATCGAATTGGAGACCCGACCCGAAGGGCCTCTGAAAATATGGGAATATCCCACCAAAGAATGCGAAATGCGGGACCGCTATCTGGCAGTAGTCGATATAGGCGGACGCTCCGACTCCTCGGACTATTCGGTCATAGCCGTGTTCGACCGTTATTGGATGCTCGATGGCGGCCCCGCCGAAGTCGTGGCGCAATGGCGGGGACACATAGACCACGACTTGCTCGCATGGAAATCGGCTCAAATCGCCGCATACTATCAGAACGCTCTGCTGGTGATAGAGAGCAACACGCTCGAAACCGAGCACGACGATAGCGAACACTCGGCCTATATCCTCGACACGCTCTCCCGATATTACAACAACCTGTATGCCCGACAGTCCCCTCCCGACAGCATAGGACAGAAACCGCCCTCCCGTTGGGGATTCCACATGAATCGAGCCACCAAAGCACTGGTTATCGATGCTCAAAAGAACGCCCTTCGGGAAGGAAGCTATATCGAGCACGACACACAAGCCTGCTACGAACACGATGTATATGAACGCAAACCCAACGGCAGCTACGGCGCTATGGAGGGTCATCACGACGACATACTCATCACCCGTTGTATCGGGAACTATATATGCAGTCGGGAACTGCCGTCCGCTTCATCGAAAGGTCATCGGAGCGAAAGGATCGTTAACGAGTCGTCTATATAGAAGAAGATGGCACGTAGAGGGGTTAAAAAACACCATCTTATCAGTCCGTTTATATCAGATATTTAACCCCCTCGCCCTACGGGCACTCCCCCTATCTCATCTACGATGAGCAGAGGGAGAGGAGACTTGAATCTGTCACCTCCACCGCCGGTATTTTCTAACCCCTCCGGCACTTCGTGCCACCTCCCCTATCTCGGCTCATCGCCGAGCAGAGGAGGAGGTGAAAGCATCTTCCTTTACAAAGGTTAGGGAAAACGGCACTGCTTGCCATACTCTGCAATACTGTGGGATATCCCTCAGTACAAAAGACGGTAGACCATACATTTTGTTTACCTCTATCGAGTTTTACCAAACAGCCATAGAAAAATTTTGATTTGGCAGATAGATATTATTTAGAATTGATATAAATAAATTTTACTATTTATTTCCGTTCCAAACTAACATATTTCCATAATATTACAAATAATAAAAACTTTTTGAAACAATAAAAACACATACTACATAAAATAATTTTTATTTTTGTTTAAAATCATATCAATCATTCAATTTAAAATAATTAGTTTTGCACCTCGAAAACAGAATAAAGGACGTTCGACAGGTTTATACATTCGGTGAAAACGAGAATAAAGCTCATAGGATTTATCTTACTACTTGGCTTGAATTTTCAAGGCATGGGACAGCATCGTTCTCATGGAGAACCTCTACGGAAGGGACGCATCAGTCTGAAATTGACCGTACGCGATTCCCACAATCGTAACGCCGTAGAGTATGCCACTCTTTTATTGAAAAAGGGTAAAAATCAGCAATTCTCAGGTATCACCGACGAAAAAGGTTCTCACACCTTCTTATCCATTCCGAAAGGAGACTATGAGCTGACCGTCACTTCCTTAGGTTACAAATCCCGGACAATCGACCTGCATGCTCGCAGAGATACGACTTTGACGATCTTACTCTTGTCGAACGATATCGCCATGCAAGACGTGGTGGTGACCGCCTACGAATCGAGAGGAGCAACCAGTGCATCGCGTATCGACCGAAAAGCGATGGAGCATCTGCAACCGTCGAGTTTTACCGATTTGGTAGAACTGTTGCCGGGAAACGTTTCGAAGGATCCCTCTATGGGCTCGGCCAACCTGATAAAACTACGCGAAGCCGGTGGGACAGGGCCGAGCGACTACGACGTGACCTCGTTCGGGACTTCGTTCGTTATCGACGGTGTCCCCCTCAACAACGATGCCAATATGCAGTATATCTCCAACAGTTGGGAAACGGGACGTAATACGACCGGCAAAGGGATAGACATGCGTTCCATCTCCACCGACGACATCGCCAAAGTAGAAATCGTGAGGGGAATCCCTTCGGTAGAATACGGCGACCTCACCAGCGGACTGGTCAACATAGAACGGAAAAAGGGAGGGAACGATCTCGAAGCCCGTTTCAAAGCCGACATGCAAAGCCAACTGTTTTATGTGGGGAAAGGGATAGAACTGACGGATAAACAATTTACGCTCAATACGGGTATCGACTACCTCGATTCGAAAATAGACCCTCGCAACAACCGAGAAAACTTCAAACGGGTGACCGGCTCGATACGGGCCGAAAAACGATGGACGAACGATCATTGGCGTTGGACGTTCAACTCCAACCTGAATTACCGGGGGACTTTCGAAAATGACAAAAACGATCCCGACCTCACTCCGTCGGGGGCGATAGACTCTTACGAATCGTCGAACAATGCCCTCTCCCTCGCCGGAACCCTATCGCTCAACAACCGCAAAAAGGAATTTTTCCGATCGCTTTCCTTGACGGCATCGGCCAGCGGCTCGTGGGACAATATCCACCAAGAAAAAACCGTCGTGCCCAGCAAATTGTCGGTCGTGCCTACGGCCACACAACCGGGCGTACACGACGCCGAGATTCTGCCTTCGACCTATCTCGCATCGCTCGACGTGAACGGCAACCCGTTCAACGCATTCGTCAAAGCGATCGCCACATTCAACTACAACTACCGCAACTGGTTCAATATCATCAAGGTAGGAGGAGACTGGCGCATGAATAAAAACTACGGCGAAGGGCAGCTCTACGACATGAGGCGTCCCATCAGCATCGATATGACCACCCGTCCCCGACCGTTCAACGACATACCGGCCGAGCACAATCTCGCCTTTTTCATCGAGGAAGCCTCGAAGTTGCGATTAGGAAAACACCGCATCGACATTACCGCCGGCCTACGCAGCGCATCGCTGTCAAATCTCGATAACCGTTACGTCCTCGACGGAAAAATCTATCTCGACCCTCGTGTAAACGCAAAATGGGCATTGCCGCGTATCGGCGAGAGAAAGCCGTTGAGCATAGAACTATCGGGCGGAGTAGGCTGGCACACCAAGATGCCCGACATTTCGAAACTTTATCCCGACCTTTTTTACTACGACCTTATACAGCTCAATTTCTTTTCGAACGAAAATCCGGCCGTAAACCGCATGAACGTCCGCACATTTGTCGACGACCTGACCAATTACAACCTGAAAGCCGCCCGAAACATGAAATGGGAAGTGCGCGCCGATTTTTCGATAGACGACCACCGGTTATTGGTAACCTACTTCCGGGAAAAAATGACTTCGGGATTCCGGCAGGGAAAATCCTACACCCGATATATTTATAACCGATACAGTACCGAGGGGCTGGACCCATCGACGATGACAGGGCCGCCCGACCTCGCCGACCTGACGTTTACCCCCGACACGATACTGAAAGTACAAAGCGTCCACACCAACGGAAGCCGAATTTTGAAAGAGGGCGTGGAATTTCAATACTCCTCGAAACGATTTCCGATAATCCGCACGAGACTGACGGTAAACGGAGCGTGGTTCCGCACGACCTATAACAACAGCCAGCCGGTGTACAAACGTCCCTCTGTCGTTATCGACGGTCGACAAATCAGATACATAGGACTTTACAACGAGGACGACGGTTATATTCGAGAAAGTTTCAATACCAACTTTACTTTCGACACCGATATACCGCGGCTCAAACTGGGATTCTCCACATCTATTCAGTGCATGTGGTTCACATCGAGCCAAAGCATGTGGGAAAGCGGGGTTCCCATCGCCTACGTCAATATGGAGGGCGAACTCCTTCCCTACACCGATGCCGAACGGAACGACATGATATTGCAACACTTGGTGGAACCGCACTATGAAAACAACTTCAAAAAACGTACGATTCCCATCGATGCCAATATAAATATCAAGGTCACGAAGAAAATATGCCGGGATAAAATCGCACTGGCCTTATACGTCAATCGGTTGGTAAGCTATCACCCCGATTACACGTTGTTCGGGAACACAATCCGCCGGACTTCCAACCCCTACTTCGGCATGGAAATCAATTTCAGATTATAGAACCAATTAAAAATCAAGACATTAAAAAGAAAACAGACTTACAAACGAATTTAATATACAATAAACATTCAATAAAACCATTATGAAACTGAAAAGATTTTTTTCATTCCTGTTGTTCGCCGCTGTAATCACGGCGTTCACCGCTTGCGACGAAGACGAAGACACTTCCATTCCCGTCGACGTAACCCTCAACTTTACGGCTCCATCGGACACGATCACCTCGTTCACATGGGCCGAAGGCAAGGCCACTTTCACAGACCTCAACCGTGGGAAAGAATACGAGCTCGACCTGTCCCAAAGTTCCGTCATCACACTTTCTTCGGGACTTTATAACATCACGGTCGAAGGAGCCATAGCCAGTACTTCGGGCGAAATCCTCTGCAATGTACGCAGCACGAAAGACAACGTACAAATCTCTGCCCCATCGACTTCGATCGCTTTGGAGCTATCGATCTACACCCCGAGCAATTCCCTTATTCTCAAAGAGATTTATGTAACGGGAACAGCCAATGATAAAGGGACTTCCAGTCTCTATGACAAATACTTCGTCATCTACAACAACAGCAGCGAAACCGTCTATGCCGACGGAGTGGCCTTGCTCGAAAGCACTTTCGGGACGACCGAGAAACACCAATACAACGACAACCCGCAACCGATGACGACCACGTTTACCGCAGCCGCCATCTATGTCATTCCGGGTAACGGCACGAAACACCCTCTCGCTCCGGGCGAACAACTCGTTCTCGCAGATCAAGGCTACGATTTCACACAGACCAAAGCCGATGCCATCGATTTGTCGATCGCCGATTTCGAATGGTATGACGAAACCGAAAAAGGCATGGACCCGGATATAGCCGAGGTTCCTAATCTCGACAAATGGTATAGCTACTCGGCTACCATCTGGATACCCAACAACCAAGCGAACCGCGCTTACGCCATCGCCCGCATGGGAGTGTCGAAAGATGAATTCCTCGCCAACTATTACAAAGAATATCATTATACGGCCACGAACGGTAAAGAGATGACCAAAAAGGGTTATGACGTACCGGTAGCATGGGTTCTCGATGCCGTCAATCTGGGAAATACCGGCTTCGAAAGAATCGCTACCCCCGCAGTACTCGACCGCAGTTATGCTACTACCGGAATCGCCGGGACAGACAAGACCCGTTTCGGGCGGTCGTTTATCCGCAAAGTCGCTTCTTCCACAGGCAGCTATACGGTTTACCAAGATACCGACGACTCGGCCAACGATTTCACCTTTACGACTCCATCGTTGAAGAAATAATCTTAACAGACATCGGTCGTCATGAAAATACGTTTCTGTTCTTTTCTAACCATAGCACTCTTTCTGCTCCCTGCTTTGCAGGGGGCGGAAAGAGACTCTTTGTCTTTGCTTCGCACGATTGCCGAGTATGAAGCCTTGCCTGCGAAATGGATAGAAACGGTTTATACCAACCCGGCCACCCGATATTACCAGCATTGTACTTCTCTGACTCGTATCTCCTTAAACGGGGTTTACGGAAAAGAAAACGAAGCTGCCCTCTTGCAAGCCGGCGACGGTTATCTGAAAGGAGCAGCCGACGTATCGTCGTGGATAAAGCTGAGCGATCGCACCCGCCTATGGGGTAACGCCCGCTATACAACCGGAAAAGAAACCGATGTCGTATGGAACGAAACAGCAGACTTCGAACTGCTCTACCCCTACGTCATGGCCGATTCCATCGGGGGAGACCTTTCCCTGCAAGAATATGCCTTCACGGGAGGATATTCGGGTCGAGCCGGAAAATTCACATGGGGTATCGAAGGAAGCTACCGTGCCGCACTGGAATATCGTAACCGGGATCCTCGTCCGAAGAACATCGTCTCGGACCTCGATTTTGCCGGCGGAGGTTCCGTGCGATTGGATAAATATGTCGTGGGAATATCGGTCATGGCACAAATATACAGCCAAGACAACACGCTCGACTTTTATGCCCCGCTGGGTAGCGCCTATATCTATACGATGACCGGGCTGGGAACGACCTCAGTACGATTCGGAAAAGGCGATGTCACCGATACGAACTACAAGGGCTACGGTTACGGAGCCGGCATTCAACTGCTTCCCGCACAAGGAAGGAAGGGCATATACGCCGCAGCGAACTACCGCAAATATAGCGTGACCCAACATCTCGACGGGTACAACAACCTGCCTTTAACCGTACTCGACCGCACTCTGCTCGATATGACCGCCGGATATTCGACAAAGCAGGACATGCACACAGTCGGGATTCAGGTAAAAGGAGAACTCTATAACCGTAAAGGGACAGAGAACCCCTTCGGCAGTGCCGCCGGCAATAATTACGACCAAATAGGCAGCACGACCCCGTACACCTCCGACCAAATGAAAATACAAGGTGAATTACTGTACGGCATAGAGGCCGGGAAAAATTTTAAAGGGTACATTCGCCCCTATTACCTGTGGTTTCACACCGATATTCGTCAAAAAGAGAAAGAGCATAGGCTAAAAACCAACAGCAGCGAATATGGTCTGAAAATAGATGCAAGCGGCATATTCGAAAAATCTCTACTATCTTTATCGGGAAACATAGGAATTCGAACCGGCGGCAACGGGGAATTGTCCATACCGAACGTACAGAAAGACTGCGTGCGTGAAATGCTGGAACATAATTTCACCATGTTGAAGACCCGACGAACAAACTACGGAATAGAATTGAAATGGAGCCGAATATTCTCGGGCTGGGCTTTATCGGTCGCCGCCGACTGGCAGCAGAGCCATTACGAAAAGCACGGCACGGCCAACTATGCCGGAGTAAATATAGGATTTAATTTCTGACCGAAAAGAACAAACACATATAGCTTTTTATATGGAAACAATTATCAAATGCTCGAACCTCACCCATTACTACGGGTCGAGAAAAATATACGAAGACCTCAACTTCGAAGTCCCCAAAG
>ERZ773155.2544-NODE-2544-length-13563-cov-8.043974_pt1 | contig 13563 bp, 7 predicted proteins | sample MGYA00511262_ERZ773155 | MGnify/ENA primary metagenome ERZ773155 (study PRJEB29015, sample SAMEA2737828) | human gut metagenome | biome: human gut; feature: human-associated habitat; material: faeces | place: China | collected 2012 ... | reverse complement strand
TTCTCTTGGGGGTGTAAGGGGGATATTCTCTTTCGAGAAAGAGAATATCCCCCTTTGTCGCGTCCCCACACGGTGTGGGGAACAACGATGCAGCGCTGCCGCGCTGCGATAAAAACCCCGCTGCGCGGGGAGGGCGCAAAAAAAGGCAGCCTTTCGGCTGCCGATTTTTTCAGTCCACCGTGCGCATGAAGGACGTCGATCCCTTCTGGAATCTCACGTCCAGCTTCACGCGGTCCGCGCGCATATAGCTCGTGGTGTATTCATAGGTATGCCCGTTCTCAGTCGTGGTGCGGCGCTGATGGAAAAACGCCGCCGAGCCGGGCGCGCAGTGCAGAAGCTGCGCCTCGTGCGGCGCGAGCACGACGGCCTCATACGTGTCCGACGCGGAAAACGGGATGACGCCGACGTGGTAGAGCAGACTATAGAAGCTGTGCGTCTCCAAAAGCTCGCGCGTCAGGTTCGGGTAGATGTACTCTGGGTAGTACGACGTCTCTAAAATGAGCGGCTCGCCGTCGACGTTTCGCACGCGCGTGAAGCGATAGACCTTCACGCCCGACTCAAGGCCCATGAGCGTCACGATCTTGGGAGAAGGCGTGATGACCGCGAAGTCGACCAGCGTGGACGACGGCGTTTTGCCCAGCTGGGAAATTTCCGTCGTGAACGAATACTGCACGCCCTTGCGGCGCGTGTTCGGGTCAGTGACGAACGTGCCCTTGCCGCGCTTTCGCACGACAAAGCCCTCTTCTTCGAGCGCACCGATGGCCTGGCGCACGGTGTTGCGGCTGATGTCGTAAACGCGGCAGAGCTCGGCCTCGCTCGGCAGCAGGTCGCCGACCTTGAGCGCGCCGGAGGTGATGCTGCGCTTGATGATGCCCATCAGCTGCGAGTAAAGCGGAATTTCGCTGTCGAGCGACAGCGGATTTTTAAGGACCGGATTGTGTTCCATGGTGGGAACCTCCCGAGAAATACGTTTTGGAATATTCCCATCATACCACATATCTTTGAGATGTTCCAGTACCTTTTTGCAATTTCTCCCTCATTTTGCGCGAAAAGACAGGGAAAAAGGCGGCCTTCGGGCCGCCTTTTTGAAATTTGACCGCTTCAGTCCAGAATTTCCTGCGCGCCGGTCTTCAGATTCACGCGCACAGAGTGCGTCACGAGCGGGTCGCTCGTCTTTTGATGGTCGATATCGTAGACGGCGGTGGTGTAGACATAGCCGTCGCGGATCTCAAGGGCACCGGGGAAGTAGCTGATGCTGCTGCCATCCTCCGTGACGCTGCCGTAGAAATAGTCCGCATCGCCGATGCTCGTCCAGGTCTTGCCGCCGTCGGTCGAGAGGCGCAGGTTGTTTACTGTCGGCGGAAATTTCGTTGTCTCGACGATGGTGCTGCCGCTGATGGCGATGGACTCGTAGCCGTAGAGCGTGGCGGACTGCTTGCCGTCAGCGCCGTAAAGCTCCGTGACAAATGAGCCCATGATTCCGCCGCCGATGTAGTAGCGGAGCGCGACCTGATCGCTCACAACGGATAACGTTGCATCGACCGTCGTGTCGGTCACATCGTTGACCGGCAGATCATGGAGGACCTCCACGCTGCCGCCCTCGTGCCAGCGATAGAATTTACCGCCCGCGGTGTACCAGAGATAACCGCCCAGATCAACATAGCTGTCGGCGGCCTTGATGAGCGAGTCGCGGCTGACGGCGTTCGTCGTGGTGGTCGAAGATGCGTCGGATGTTTCGGTGCCAGACTGGGCGCTGTTGAACCATGCGAGCATCGCGTCGTAAAGTGTCGCATAGTCGCCAAAATTGCTGACCTTGTAGTAACGCGCGTCGTCACGCTGATAGAGCATGACATTCGTGCCCTCGTAGAAGGCTAAATGCGAGGAATCGTTGTTGCTGAGCCAGAGCGTGAGCGTCTGTTTCCCGTCGTCCGGGGTAAATTCCTCGTTCAGCAGCGCGTAGCTACACTCGTCGAGCTTGACGGTGGGTGTGACGTTCCGCATATTGCAGTCGCTGACCGCAGCGCTGTTCTTACTGAGGTACATCCAGGACGCGCCGCCGTTCGACGCGAGCTGAAGATCGGCCTGAAAATCGGAATCGTCCAGCGCGGGATCAGCCGCCGCGTCGGCGTCCCAGTTCACCGTGAAGCTTCTGACCATCGCCCGGAGTACCTCGGCCTCGCTCTCAACGGCGCGGTCGCGGTTCCAGCCCCACTGATTCTCTTCCGTGCTGCCGTCGAACGTCCAGTGCGTTGTGACCTCGTAGCAGGTGCCGTCCGGCGCATCAAAGAGCGTGACAATTGTGTTGCTCATGCCCTCGTGCGTCACAAAGCGCCAGCCCGCGTCGGTCTTCTCGGCCTTTGCGCCGGTGCTTTCCCATTCCGCCTTCGCTTCGTCAAGGCTCTGCTCGAGCTTCTTTGCGTTGAAGTAGGAGCCGGTGTCGTAGCGGGAGTACCAGAACTCCGTCCCCGGATTGCACGCCCAGGCGGTGATCGGCGCATAGAAGTAGTAGCTGCCGTCGCCCGAAATGAGCCGCGCCTCGCACTGGTTGGCGCGGCCGTAGCCGTCCGCCGCCGTGTCGTTCAGCAGGTCGGGAATGAACATCTTCGGCAGATCAAGCCCCGCGTAGTCGACATAGAAGTCGTGCAGGTAATACTTTTCCTCTCCGCTGTAGCTGCATCCGTTGTACCACAGCCCGTCGTTGCCGGTATAGGTGCCGATGACCTGATAGCCGGTCTTCTCGCCGCTGGTGTAGTGCAGGACGGTGAGATAGTGCGTCCAGTTCTCGTTGAGATATCCGTCATCCGTCAGCTCCTGCCCGCCGACAATGTTGATCTGCGCGCCCGCCTCGTTCGTGGGCTTCATCTCATACTGGAAGTACCACAGCTCCAGCACCGTGCCGTCGGGGGAAAGGTTGCCGAGCGAATCTGCCTGCTCCAGCTGCGTCACGCGCACGTCGGCGACCGTGTCCTCGATCGAGCGGGACGCATAGTCGTTGTTTTCCGACACGGAATAGGTCATCGTGCCCTTTTTGAGCTCCGCCACGCACGCAGCGGCATAGTCGTCCATCGAGGCGTAGATCGTGTCGTCCTCCTTTTCCAGCCGGTAGACCATGCAGAAGCATTCACTGCCGTCTTCCGCATAGTCGGCGGAAAGGCCGAGATAGATTGTGCCGTCTTCCTGCTCAAGAAGATAGGCCTGATACGGCTGAGAGTCCTTTGCCTCTTCGCAGTAGCCGGTCCATGCGGATTTGTTGTGCTGCATAAGGTCGTCGACCGGAGAAGCGTCTCTGGTGTTGCCGAAGAGTGCATAGAAGGACTGCTTTTCCAGCTTGTATTCCTCCATCGGGCCGTAGATAAGGGCATAGCCCAGATCGTTGAACATCGTGACGTATTTCTCCCCTGCGGGATTCGTCGCGGTGCGGAAGGTGGGGTATGCGCCATCCGTAAAGCCATCCGTAAAGCCGGGCGCTTCATATAAGAGCGTGTCGACCGTATAGCTCTTGTCGGCAAACGGGTCGTCATTTTTCTGCGCGCGCTCGCCCCAGCTGACGGCGCAGCCCGCCGTCAGCGTCAGCGCCAGCACGAGGGCGACAACGCCGAGGCCGCGCTTTTTCTGCGCGCCCAGCACGTTCGTGATGCGCCGCTTCAGGCGCTCGACCGTGCCGCCGAAGCACGTCGTCGCGGGCAGCGCCCGCACGCTGGACTGCACGGCGGCGAGCAGTGTCCGGCTGTAAGCCGCGCGCTCGGGGAGTTCGAGCCCGTCGGTCGCCGCGCTGTCGCAGGCGAGCTCAATGTCCTCGTCCGCCTGACGCAGCATCAGATACACCACGGGGTTGAACCAGTGCATCGCGTTGGCCGCGAGCAGCACGAGCTTTAAGAGCATATCGCGCCGCTTGAGGTGGCACAGCTCATGGCGCAGGATGTAGCGCAGCTCCTGCACGTCGTAGTGCTCGTGGGGAAGGAGCAGCCGCGGGCGCAGAAGACCTGTCACCGCGGGGGTGGAGATGGCCTCGCAGACGATCATCTCCGGCGCGCTCACGCCTAAGTCGCGCGCCGTGTCAGAGAGCATCGCGGCGTAGTCCGCGCGGGCGACGTCTCTCTTCCAGCGGCGCACCGTGCGGCGGAAGAGGGCGTAGGAGACACCCTGATACAACAGGAACGCCGCCGCGCCCGCAAGATAGCCGTAAAACAAGATCGTCGTCACGGGGATGTAGCGCGTCGTCTTCTGCTCGGGATTCGTCACGGGGCGCTGGATGATCGTGTCGCGCACCTGTGCGGGGGACTGGCCGCTTTTTTCGGCCATGTCGCCAAACAGGTTGTCGGTCGATTGGATGGCTGTCTTATCCGTGCCGACAAAGAGGGTGTAGTCTTTCGGCGGCACGGCCTGCACCGGCGCGTTTTTCACCGAAAAATCGACCGGCAGCAGCAAAAATGCCGCCAGCGCCAGCCACAGCCAGCAGCGCGTTTTCGCGCGGTAGCGCTCGCGCCAGAGGGGTTTGAGTACCAGCATCGCCAGAATGGCGAGGGAACCTAACAGGGAAGTTTTCAACAGATTCAGCAGAAATGTTTCCATGGTGCGTCCTCCTTATATTTCCGTTTAACGGCTCATATCGTCCAAAAACTGCCGCAGCTCGTCGATCTCGCTCTGCTCGAGCGGCTTTTCGGCGTTCAGCGCCGCGACGAAGCTGCCGAGCGACCCGCCGTAGAGCCGCTTCAGGACGCTGCGGCTCTCAAATTCGAGGTATCTGTCCTTTGAGACGAGCGGTGTGTACAAATTGTTCCGCCCCTCGCGGCGGCTCGAGAGGAATCCTTTTTCGCACAGGCGAGTAAGGTAGGTGTTGACGGTGTTGGCGCTCCAGCCGTGGCTCGCGAGCGCGCCGTCGAGATCGCCGCGGCTGACCTCGCCGCCGACGGCCCAGATGGCCTGCATCACGGCAAGCTCCGCGTCGGGCAGTCTCTTCTTATCGTCCATGGGTTGACCTCCTTAGATGATCTACTACATTTGTCGTTGATAACTATATACTACATATGTAGTAGTTTGTCAAGCGCCTTTTATGTCCTTTTTTGTTTTGCAGCGAAAATTGCAGAAAACAGGGGAAAGGCATGACGGCAAATCGTCAAAATGAAAGATGCTGTTCAATTATTTGAATAAGTTCTTGCAAATCTTTCTGAAAATCGCTTGCTTTTGTGCAAAGCGCAAGGTATAATGAAGAAACCGTATGAAATCATTTGGCAATTCAATAAATAAAAATTTGAGAGGAGATCTTTATCATGGCAAAGTTCAAAGTTTACTACACCATCGAGCTCAACGAGGTGGCCACGCACATCTTCGAGTCCAACGACTTTGAAGTGAAGCTGTGCAGCCATAACGACGAGGAGACCTACGTCAAGGAGCTCGCTGAGTTCCAGCCCGACGCCATCATGTGCCGCACCGAGCCCATCACCGCCAAGATGATGGACACCTGCAAGAACCTCAAGGTCATCGGCAAGCAGGGCGCCGGCCTCGATAACATCGACATGGACCACGCCCACGCCAAGGACATCACCGTTGTCTACGCGCCTGCCGGCAACGCCAACGCCGTCGCCGAGCACGCCGTCATGCTGATGCTCATGTGCGCCAAGCGTTTCACCTATGTCGACCGTCAGTTCCGCGGCGGCAACTTCCTCGTCCGTATGGGCATGGAGCACACCTATGAGCTCGGCGGCAAGACCCTCGGTATGATCGGCTGCGGCCGTATCTCCCAGCTCGCCATGCAGAAGTGCAAGTACGGCTTCGGCATGAACGTCATCGGCTACGATCCGTACCTCACGCAGGACAAGATCGGCGATCTGTGCGAGCTGAAGGCCACCGCCAAGGAAGTCTGGGAGCAGGCCGACTTCGTGTCCGTGCATCTGCCTGTCGTTCCCTCCACCGAGCACTCCATCGGCCGTGAGCAGTTCAGCTGGATGAAGCCCACCGCTTCCTTCATCAACTGCGCGCGCGGCGCTCTGATCAAGGAGAACGAGCTTGTCGAGTGCCTGAAGGACGGCACGCTGTTCCAGGCCGGTCTCGACGTGTTCGAGCATGAGCCCATCCAGGAGTCCAGCCGCGAGCTGTTCAACCTCGACAACGTCATCATGACCCCGCACATGGCCGCCACCACCGAGCAGAGCGTTCTGAACTGCTGCACCAGCGTTGCCAACGACATCGTCGCCGTCTGCAACGGCCAGGAGCCCAAGGTCAAGGCCCAGAAGCCCAAGTTCTAAGTTATTTCTGTTTCGTAGAAACTACTTATTAAAAGGGACGCCTCGAAAGAGGCGTCCCTTTTTTGCGCCCTTGGGCGGGGGAGGGGGACAGCCAGGCAGAGCTGCTGCTTTTTATTCCAACAGCGTGTGGAGACGCGGGAAAGGGGGCCATTGTCTCACACGAGAGAATGGCCCCCTTTCCCTTGCAGCGCCAGCGGTGCTGCTTTCCCTGCGCCTTTGGGTGCAAAACGATCCTGTGGTGCAAGATATTCTTCATTCTTGTTAAATAGTTAACGAAATGAAAGAAAAAAATCAAAATTGCCTATATTTTTCGCAACTTTGCAGTTGATTTTTCATTTTTCTGTGTGTATAATCAAAATCGAAGAAAATCGGATCTCATTCCGGATTTACAAATTTTAAAGGAGAAGTCAAATGAAAGAATTATACGTCGTCAACTGCTGCCGTACCGCTGTCGGTTCCTTCGGCGGTTCCCTGAAGAACACCCCCGCCGCTCAGCTCGGCTCCATCGTCGTGAAGGAAGCCCTCAAGCGCGCGAATGTTGCTCCCGAGAATGTCGATGAGCTGATGTTCGGCTGCATCCTGACCGCCGGTCTCGGTCAGAACGTCGCCCGTCAGGTCGGCGTGGGCGCCGGTCTCCCCTATTCCGTCCCCGCCTATACCGTCGGTATGGTCTGCGGCTCCGGTATGAAGTCCGTCATTGAGGCTGGCCGCGCCATCCTCGCCGGCGACGCCGATATCGTCGTCTGCGGCGGCACCGAGAACATGAGCGCCGCTCCCTTCGCTTCCTTCGATGAGCGCTGGGGCGCCCGCATGGGCGACAAAAAGCTCGTCGACACCATGATCAAGGACGGCCTGTGGGATGCGTTCAACAACTACCACATGGGCACCACCGCCGAGAACATCTGCGATGTTTGGGGCATCACCCGCGAAGAGCTCGACGCCTTCGGCGCTGCCTCCCAGCAGAAGACCGAGGCTGCTCAGGCTGCCGGCCGTTTTGACGATGAGATCGTTCCCGTCCCCGTGAAGGTCAAGAAGGAGATCGTCGAGTTCAAGAAGGACGAGTTCCCCCGCGCCGGTTCCACCGTCGAGGGTCTTGCCAAGCTGCGCGGCGCGTTCCCCGTCGGCCCCGAGGGCGTTGAGGACGAGATCGTCCACACCTTCGAGCCCACCGGCATCCACGAAGCCGATACCAAGAAGCACGTCCAGCGCGTCACCGCCGGCAACGCCTCCGGCATCAACGACGGCGCTGCCGCCATCGTCCTCGCTTCCGGCGAGGCCGTGAAGAAGTACAACCTCAAGCCCATGGCCAAGCTCGTCAGCTGGGGCCAGGGCGGCGTCGACCCGAAGATCATGGGCGTCGGCCCCGTGCCCGCTTCCCGTCAGGCCATGCAGAAGGCCGGCCTGACCATCGACGATATCGACCTCGTCGAGGCCAACGAAGCCTTCGCGGCCCAGTCCATCGCTGTTGCACGCGAGCTGCACTTTGACATGAGCAAGGTCAACGTCAACGGCGGCGCGATCTCCATCGGCCACCCCGTCGGCGCTTCCGGCGCTCGTATCATCGTCACCCTGCTGCACGAAATGCTCAAGCGCGACGACGCCAAGAAGGGTCTTGCCACCCTCTGCATCGGCGGCGGCCAGGGCGTTGCCACCATCTTCGAGAAGTGCTAAAGCACCGCTAACCCCTGAAAATAAAAGGAGACCTCGAAAGAGGTCTCCTTTTTATTTTGTCCTCTGCACGGTGCAGGGAAAAAAGCAGTGCCCCTGCCGAGACGCAAAAAGGAAGCAGCCCTTTCGGGCTGCCCCTCACGCGCCCTCGCGGGCGCAAGCGCCGTACAGTGCGCCGCGCTGCGATTTAACCCTCCGCCTGCGCGGCGAGGATCGCCTCGTAGATCGTCTGCGGGTCGAGCTTATCATAGTCCGCGCTCGTCGCCATCGCGGCGGCGTCGACCTGCTCGGCGATGAAGTTCGTGAAGTACTCCTCGCGCACCTCATCGGCGGCTGCGGCCTTGTCGAGCGGCAGGCGGAGCAGGATGTGATAGCCGAGGCTGGATTCGACGACTTCACTCACCTCGCCCTCGGAAAGCGCGTAGGCGGCGTCTTCAAACTCCTGCACCATCGAGCCGGTCGTGAAGGTGTAGCCCGTGGGATGGCTCTCGCGGCCGGGATCCTCGCTGTACTGGTCGGCGAGCTCGGCAAAGTAGGAGGCGATGTCGTCGCCGGTGTAGGAATTGAGCTTTTCGACGAGCTCCTCAGCGAGCGCTTTCTTTTCGGCCTTCTGCTCGTCGGTGAGGGCTTCGCCGGTCGTCATGTCCTTCGTCGCAAGCAGGATGTGGTCCGCCGTGATGTAGCCCTGCTCGGCGGCGTAGACGGCGAGGTCCTCGTCGGAGGCGTAGAGCGCGCTGCCCTCGGTATTGTAGAGCTCATAGAGATTCTGATACAGGTAGTTCGAGCGCGCGACGCGGTCATAGGTCTCGCGGCGCATGCCGAGCTTGGCGATCTCGGCCTCAAAAGCTTCCTCGCTGCCGTACTGGTCAATGTAGCTCTGGTCGCTCTCGGCCATGGCGGCCTCCTGCTCGGCGGTAAGCGTCACGCCGTACTTGCTGGCGAGATTTTCAAGCACCAAGTGCTGCTTGACGGACGAGAGCACGCTTGCTTTCACATAGTCGGCGACACTCATGCCGTCGGAGAGGGTGTCGTCCCAGTTGATGGACGAGCCGGTGTAATACTGCATGTAGCTGTTGAGATACGACACGTCGTAGCCGATCCAGTATGCGACAAGGTCGGCGCTCGCGCCGTTGCCGTTCAGGCTTGCGACGATCGCGTCGGGCGCGACGCCGGTCGCTTCGTAGCAGAGACCCTCCTGCATCGTGCCGGAGGTGAAGCCGTTCGAGGGCGAGAGCGACACGACGGCAAAGGTGAGCGCCGCGGTGATGGCCGCCGCGCCAAGGAACGAAAGCAATCTCTTCTTGATCATAATGTTACCTCTTTTTCGTTTTCTTCCTTATTCACACGCAGGTCTCCGACCAGCGTCAAGGCTGTATCCAATGCGTCCTCGCCCAGCGAAAGACGCAGCAGGAGCTTCGGCTCCGTCCCCGTGGCGGAGAGCGTGAGCCGACGGCGGTTCTTCGGCAGTGAGCAGAGAGCCATCACGGCCTCCACGGGGACTGCCTCGGACGCGGCAAAGGTGAAGGTGATCTCGCTGCCGCGCTGCGAGATATCGCTCACACCGATCTGCACGGCCTCCGCGCGCAAAAGCGCGACGTCCATGAGCTTGAGGACCGGCTGGGGCGGCTCGCCGTAGCGGTCGATGAGCTCGTCGAGCAGCTCCTGCGACTGCTCGGCGGTGCGCAGCGCCGCGATGCGGCGGTAGATATCCATGCGCTGCTCGCCCGAGGGAATGTAGCTCTCCGGCAGGTTGGCCGAGACTGTGAGGTCTGCCGAGCATTCGGTGCGCTGCGGCGCTTTTTCACCGCGCTGCTCGAGTACGGCCTCTTCCAGGAGCTGCAAGTACATATCGTAGCCGACGCTCATCATGTAGCCCGACTGCTCGGGGCCGAGCAAATTGCCCGCGCCGCGAATCTCAAGGTCGCGCATCGCGATGCGGAAGCCCGAGCCGAACTCCGCGTATTCGCGGATGGCCGTCAGGCGCTTGGCCGCAACCTCGGTGAGGATCTTGCCCGCGCGGTAGGTCATATAGGCATACGCCCGGCGCGCGCTGCGGCCGATGCGGCCGCGTATCTGGTGCAGCTGGGCGAGGCCGAGGCGGTCGGCGTCCTCGATGATGAGGGTGTTGACATTCGGAATGTCGATGCCCGTCTCGATGATCGTCGTGCAGACGAGCACCTGAATTTCTCCGTCCGAGAGCTGCTGCATCACGGACGACAGGCCCTTTTCGTCCATCTTGCCGTGCGCGACGCCGATAGCGACATCGTCGCCGAGGAGCTTTTTGAGTGTCGCGGCGCAGCGGTCGATGGTCTCGACGCGGTTGTGCATGTAGTAGACCTGCCCGCCGCGCGCGAGCTCGCGCCGGATGGCGTCGGCGATGACGCTCCAGTTATGCTCGAGCACATAGGTCTGTACCGGCTGGCGGTCGACGGGCGGGACCTCGATGGTCGACATGTCGCGGATGCCCGAGAGCGCCATGTTGAGCGTTCTGGGGATGGGCGTTGCCGAGAGCGTCAGCGTGTCGACCTGACGCGAGAGCTCCTTGAGCTTTTCCTTGTGCGTTACGCCGAAGCGCTGCTCCTCGTCGATGATGAGAAGGCCAAGGTCCTTGAAGTGCAAACTCTTTTGCAGCAGCGAGTGCGTGCCAATGAGTAAGTCGATCTTTCCCGCGGCGGCATCCTGCAAAATTTGCTTCTTCTGCGCCGGCGTTTTGAAGCGCGAGAGCACTTCGATGCGCACGGGGAACGAGCGGAAGCGGTTCAGCGCCGTCGCGTAGTGCTGCTGGGCGAGCACGGTGGTCGGCACTAAGATGGCCGCCTGCTTGCCGTCGAGCACGCACTTCATCACGGCGCGCAGCGCGACCTCAGTCTTGCCGTAGCCGACGTCGCCGCAGAGCAGGCGGTCCATCGGCGTACTGCGCTCCATGTCGGCCTTGATCTCGGCGATGGCGCGGAGCTGATCGTCGGTCTCTTCGTAATCGAAGGCCTCTTCAAATTCCTTCTGCCACGGGGAGTCGGGCGAAAAGGCGAAGCCAGGACGGCGCTGGCGCTCGGCATAGAGCGCGATGAGCCCTTTGGCGAGGTCCTTTGCCGCGGCGCGCGCCTTCGTCTTCGCGCGCGACCAGTCCGTGCCGCCGAGCTTACTGAGCTTCGTGCGTATTTGGCCGTCCTCGTCCTCGCCATGGCCGCCGATGTATTTCGACACCATGTCGAGCTGCGTCGCGGGGACGTATAAGCTGTCGTTGCCCGCGTAGCAGATCTTGATATAGTCCTTGTCCACGCCGTCGACGCGCATGCGCTCGATGCCCGCAAAGCGGCCGATGCCGTGGTGGACATGCACGACGAGATCGCCGGGGGAGAGGTCTTCATAGGACCGCAGCGCGGCGCGGGCCGACGTCTCTTTCTTCGGCCGCGCCTTTGCGCGCTTGCCGGAGAGAGGAGCGGTCAGCTGGCCCTCGGTCAGGATGACGAGCTTTAATTGTGGATATTCGCTGCCCGCGCTCAGCGCGCCGAGGCCGATGACGGTCTCGTGCGGGGCGGGGAGGCGGTCGTTTTTCAAATTGAGCTGCGCGCGGATGTTCCGCTCTTCCAAAAGGCGCCGGAAGTTTTTCGCGCGCGTTTCGTTGCCGCAGAGAACGAGCACGCCGCAGCCTGCGCCAAGATAGCGCTCCATGTCGCCCGCGGCGGTCTCCAGGCTGCCGCCATACGACGGCAGCGATCGCGCGTTCATGCTGAGGATGGCCCTCGGCGGCAGCAGATTGCGCGACGTGGGGAGCGAATCGAGCAGCAGCATGGGGAACGTGCCCATGCGGTGGCTCAATGCCTCCTGACTGAGCGCGAGCGCGGCGAATTCGCCGCACAAAACGCCCTCTTCGATCAGGGGCTTCACGTCCTCGGAGAGCTCCCAGTGGTAGTTCTTGCTGCGCTCCAAAACGCGCATGCCGTCGCTGACGGCGATCAGCGTGTCGGGTGAAAGATAGTCGAGCGCGCAGACCTCTTCGGGGTAGCACGCGGCGAGATACCGGTCCATGCCGCCGAGCGGCAGGTCGTTACGAAGCCTCTCGATGTCGCTGCGCAGCGTTTGGACGATGGGGCTGTCCTCGGCCTTTTTCGCGATCTTCTGCGCGGCGCGCCCAAGGCGCTCGAGCATTTTTTCGCGCCCGCCGTCCGAGAGGGCGGGCAGCACCTCTGCCGCGGGCAGGACGGTCAGGGATTTGACATTCTGCGTGCGGCGCTGGGTCGTCACGTCGAATTCGCCCATCGCGTCGACCTCGTCGTCGAAAAACTCGACGCGCACGGGCGCGCTCAGCGGCGACCAGACGTCGAGAATGCCGCCGCGCAGCGCGAACTGGCCGACGCCCTCGACCGTTTCCGCGCGCGTGTAGCCGCTTTCGACAAGCTTTTTCGAGAGCGCGTTCAGGTCAAAGCGGTCGCCGAGCGAAATGTCCGTCACCGCGCCGCGCAGCGCGTCGGGCGGGAGCGTTCGCTGCATCAGGCCGTCAACCGTCGCGACCAGGATCGGCGCTTTTCCGGCGGCAAGGCTGCACAGCGAGCCGATGCGCTGCTGCTCCCAGCCGTGGGAGGCGAACACGCGGTCGCGCAGCTGCCATTCGCGCGCGAACAGCAGGCTCACGTCCTCGCCGAGTAACTCGTGCAGGTCGCCCGCCATGCGGTTTGCCTCGTTTTCATCCGCGCAGACGATCAAAAGCGGGCGCTGTGTCTTGTGCCGCACGGCAGCGGTGAGCTGCGCGCGGTGCACACCCGAAAGGCCCGACACGGCGATGGGCGACGTGCCCGCGTCAAGCGAGAGCAGCAGCTCGCGCACCTCGGGAAGAGATGCGAGCGCTTCGTTGAGTTTGTTCATCCCCTGCGCCATGCCGTATCCCTCCTCCCGCAGCGCGCAAAAGGGCAGATCCGCCGCAGCCGCGGCGGGTCATGCCCGTGGTCGTCAGTCATTTTATTATATAGGCTTTTGGCAAAAAGTCTATGTCGATTTTTTAAATTTTGGCTGCAAAAAGCGTTTAGCCGTTGTAGCGGTTCTGCGCGGCGCTCACGCCGTCGGTGATGATGCACTCCGCCGCGCCGAGCGCGCGGTCGAGCACACCGTCGATGACCTTGCGCTCGCTGGCCGTGAACGGGCCGATGACCCAGTCGACAATGTCGTGCTCCGGCGCGCCGACACCGACCTTGACGCGCGGGAAAGCGTCGGTGCCGAGGTGCGCGATGATGTTCTTGAGACCGTTGTGTCCGCCTGCGCTGCCATTGCCGCGCACGCGGAGCTTGCCGAGCGGGAGCGAAATATCGTCGGAGATGACGATGACGTGGTCAGCGGGAATTTTATAGAACCGCGCCGCCTCGCCCACAGCCTCGCCGGAGAGGTTCATGTAGGTCTGCGGCATCATCAAAAGCACATTCGCCCCGCCAAATTCGATGACCTCCGTCAGCGCGCGGAAGCGCAGGCGGTTGCAGCGCAGATCGCGCTTGTCGATCAGACGCTCCGCGGCCATGAAGCCGATGTTGTGGCGGGTGTTTTCATACTGCTTGCCGTAGTTGCCCAAACAGACGAGCAGCCATTCCGGCGGGCCGGATTTTTTGAAAATCATGAAAATGTTCCTCACTTTCCCCGTAAGGGGGGGTTTCTTGCGCGCCCC
>ERZ773155.2532-NODE-2532-length-13603-cov-13.107101_pt1 | contig 13603 bp, 7 predicted proteins | sample MGYA00511262_ERZ773155 | MGnify/ENA primary metagenome ERZ773155 (study PRJEB29015, sample SAMEA2737828) | human gut metagenome | biome: human gut; feature: human-associated habitat; material: faeces | place: China | collected 2012 ... | reverse complement strand
AGTTTCCCCAGTACAAATACGTCTTACCGCTTATAGGGTCCGTAAAGACATCCGGGTCAATGTTCTGTCCTTTACTCATACCTCCGGGACGTGTCTTGTCGATCAAGGGTTTGCCCGAATCAATGAAAGGACCTGTCGGGCTATCGGCAACGGCTACTCCGATTTGTTGTTCTGCCGTATAATAGTAATAATACTTATAACTGCCATCCGCCTGTTTCTTCTCAATGATGCAGGGAGCCCATGCATTCTTCTTAGCCCAGGATACATCCTTTAAATCCAGGATAATCCCTTCTTCTTTCCAGTTCATAAGGTCGTCCGAGGAGAACGCCTTGAAAGCTGTACTTCCCCAGTTCGGTATTCCGTCAGTTGTAGGATAAATATAATACCTTCCTGTTTTTTCAGAATACATCACTTCCGGATCGGCGTAGAATCCCGGGAGTATCGGATTCTTTCGGATAGAAGCCGTAGATACATACTTTCTTTTATTCTTCTGCCAGTAGCTTTCCAACCTTTCTGCTTCTTCCATTGTCAGGTGGATGACTGCTCCATGCTTGGGAGCTGTAAAGTTGGTGGTTTTCATCACTCCTTCGTTAAAGCGTCCCAGGTTTTTAAAGTTTACGAAATCGGGCGTTTCAATGAAAGCGAAATTATGTGGAGTAACACTATATACGTCATACATCAATACCCATTTGTCTTCACCGATACGTTTCCATACGTTGGGGGCTTCACATGCTTTGGGCTCAAAATCATACCATCGCGGGTCGAACTCATAATTTCCGTTCGCCCTGTCCGAAACAGCATGTTTGATACCCGCCGGACCATCATGGGCAACATAGAACAGATGATATTTGTCACCTGCTTTTGTTATGTCTCCGTCAATGGCCGAAGTCTTTTCGTTTGGATATTCGAATAGAATCTGGGGCAGTGTTTCGATGGTATCGAATTCGTCATTCACATAAACATAGTATAGTTTGTTTGCCTCATTACGGAAACGCATGGTGAAGTAAATCATCAGTTTGCCTTTTTGTGCATCGTAAGTCACTTCGGGTGCCCAGGCACAACCTATTTCACTCATGCCTGCCGACATCTTATCGAAACGGATGTTTGTGCGTTTCCAGTTTATCAGATCCCAGGATTTCATTAGTACCAGTCCGCGGTTATTTCCCCAACCATATTTGCTGTCCCGTTCCCATTGGGTGGTCCGGTAGCCGTCTCTTTGTGCAAAGACGTGTAAATCTGTCATTGCAAGATAGAAAGCTCCGTCCGGTCCGCGATAAATATGCGGGTCGCGTATTCCTCGTTGATAAGCAATCGTATCTCCGGCAATCACCGGTTCGCCGTCGTTCAAGGCTGTAAAAGTATATCCGTCATGACTGACAGCCATGTACAGGCCGTGAGTTTCATCTTTATGGAAAACCATCAGATACGCACTCATGTTTTTCTCCTGCGGAACAGCATTCCGGTAACGGAATTGGCTGAACCCGGCATCTCCTTTTCCGCAGGAAAGTAAACCGACACGCAAAGCAAAGAACCCTTTGTAGTTATTATGATGCATATACGAGACGTCTACATCTTCTGCCAATACAGTCCAAGCATTGCCGTCTTTGCTGACCATCATTTTCACTTTATTCCCTTGGTTCTTCAATTTTACCTTAAAGTTTCGTCCTATCTTATTGGGAATGGTTTCTGTCTGTTCAGCGTTTTTATATACTGTGAAGTTTTTTCCGTCAGATACCACGCCTGCAAAAGCCTTTTCATTGTAGAAAAGCACTAATCCGGCTTTATTGCCTTTGCCAACCTGTACGTTGACCTGGGTTTCATAGCATTTATCTTCGGGTGTAATGAGCAACAAACGCCCGTCAGCCGGAGAACTGCCCTTAGCGTTCATCCGGAGTGTGTTATTCTTGAAAGAGAGCTGACCGGGAGCATACTCTTTCCAGAAAGTCCACTGCATGCCTAAATATGTTTCCATAAAATCATCATTCAGATTTAATCCGTGTTTGATGTCCGGATTGGCAGGTAGGGATGTAACAGTCCTGGTGGGGCGGAACCATCCATCCGAACTATATTCCATAGGCTCAATCAAAGTTTGCCGTCCCAGTGTGTGATAGCCTTTCGCATAAGCATGATACACCATCCACCAATTACCGTTGATGTCATCTATCAGTGTGCCATGACCTTTCGACCACCAGTTGTCGGTGGCACTGTACGTATGTACCACCGGATTGTAAGGAGAGTTCTCCCAAGGGCCGAAGATACTTCTGGAACGCGCCATTACGCACATGTGACTGGTGGCAGGTCCGGCTGTACCTCCTTCGGCGGAAGCCATATAATAATAGCCATCCTTGAATAGAAGTTTGGGAGATTCCAGATACATATCATCTCCTTCTGTTTCCCAGTTTTTGGGATATATCCATCCGTCGTAAACCTTCTTGTTTTCACCCGTTATTTTCAGCCCGTCATCGCTCAGTGGCGCCACCCAGCCATTATTGGTAAAAAGATAACGGCGTCCGTCTTCACCTACCACATGTCCCGGGTCGATTCCCTTGACACCCAACTTTACAGGCTTACTCCACGGACCGCGGATGTTGTCGGCATAAATAACGTAATTTTCACCTTTGGAAGTAGGGTAGTATATATAATACTTATCTTTATACTTCAGCAAATCGGGTGCCATGGCCGAACCTTCGTATTCGGGACATGCACGGCAAACCGGTTCCCAATTCACCAGGTCTTTTGAATGCCAGATCAAAAATCCCGGTGCATAGAAGAAAGGGGAGTGAGTCATGTAATAATCTTCCCCCTCGCGCATGATGGAAGGGTCGGGATAATCACCCGGCAAAATCACTTTCGGATATTCCTGTGCGTCTGTCGGCATTGCCGTTAAGGCAAGCAAAATAAGTAATAAGAGTTGTTTCATGATATACATCTGTACTAAAATAATATTTAAAGTTATTATCTGTTTTCCGGTTTCTTTCTTCTTGTTAATACGAATGAGAATGAATTGCACTTACTACAAATTGAAATAATATGTGTATCATTTGTTTTTCTGGCAGAAAGTGTATCTTTGATAGCAAATCGAATGAGTGACAAATCGCTTTCATTCGTAGTTTATTGAAATAATCAATAGATATTTCATGATGAAAAAGATATTATTATCATTGGTGTGTAGCTTTATTACTTTATGTGTATCTGCCCAAAATACCTTTCAGTTGAAAACTTCGGGCACAGATCCGCAATTATTGGTGGTTCAATATTCCGGTGAGGACAAACCCGAAAAAGGGAAGAAGTTCTTATTCAATATTTCCGTAAACGGCATCCTTCTTTATACGGAGGGATTAAATCGAAACCGCCATGGACTGTTTGAGGTAGTATATCCCATTCCGGATTCTGCCTTGCAAGGCAAGTCTTCCGCACTTGTTCGTTTTGATGCATATGACGAGACGGCGTCCGTGGGCAAGATTTATGATGTTTCCATAGTCCGTCAAAAGTTGGAGACTGGAATCTTTACCGACAGAAAGAACTGGCAGGGCTTGGCTAAAGACTGGACGTGTCCTTCTGATAGTACTTTTATCTATACGGAACCGGACGGCCCCCAACATCCTTATGTCAATCAGTCCGTCATCGATCTTATGTCTTATTACGCTCTGGAAGTCAATCTGAAGATGACTGGTGTGGACAATGTTCCTGTAGAAGTTTTTGCTTCCGCCAAGAATCTGAAAGTAGGAACGGACTTGAACAAGGAAAATATATACGATACCCGACGTGCCCGTTTCACTCTGCAAAGGCAGAAGAACGGAGAGTGCAGGCTACTTATTCCTTTCTCCGTTTTTGATACTCCCAAAGCATCGCAGACCACTATCCGGCGTATAAAGTCCATCGCCTTCCGCTTGTCCGGTGAAAGAGGCGGTAAGGTTAAACTACTTTCCACCCGCTTGCTGGAAGGAAATTCAGTGAAAACCATAGCCGACTGTTATTCAAGACCCGGTGAGCCCGGCGATACGATTGTTTATCCGGTGACCGTCACCAATTGCGAACCGACATCGCAATCTGTCTACTTCTCTATTCAGAAATATGGTTGGGAGGCTTTTCCTGTAACCGTTGAGCCAACACAGTTGGAATTAGCCTCCGGTGAAACCCGGAAAGTGAATGTACACGTGATAGTTCCACCGGGTATCCCTGCCGGAGGGAGGGAAAAACAAACTCTGCAAATTCTTCCGTCAGCCAATCCTTCCGCAGTCCGGACATTAACGTTTACCACTCTGCGCAGTATGCCGCATCCGTTTACTATCCATACAGCAGAAGGATGGGATGAAGTGCGAAGGAAAGCCGGGACTTATGACTGGGCGAAAGACCGCAAAGAGCGTTATATACAGGATGCCAAGGCGTGGATTGTGCCCCTGCGTCCTCCTTATGTGGCTAATGGAGACGGTATTCCCTATCTTTGTGCCACCACCCACGAACATGGTTTGATGAATAACGCCATAGCCTGGCAACTGACCCGTAGTCCGGAATATGCCCGCAAAGTGAAGCAATTCTTGTTAATGATAAGTGATTATCAGAACGGTTTTCCGCTCACCCGGAAAGCTTCCCACCAGTCGTCCGTCCAGGAAGGACACTTTTTCCAGCATCTGGCGCAGGCATACGATTTAATTCAGGATGCCGGGATACTGACTGATGCGGAATGTGCACAAATTGAATATACGTTCCGGCTCTATATAGACTTGTTTCTCCGTTATAAAAGTACCGGGGGCGCTAACTGGGCCGTATCCCAATTGACAGGTGTTTTCTTCTGCGCCCTCGCCATCCAGGACTTCCAGCTTGTGGATGAGGTGCTTTATGCTCCTTCCTGTCTGATGGATAAATTCCGCACCTACACGATGCCCGATGGATGGTGGTACGAGTGCACCGTCAGCTACAACCTGTGGGTGGCAAGTGAATATGTACAGATAGGACTGGCTTTGAATCCTTTCGGCTATTCCCTGCTGACGGAGAAATTCCCGGTAGATTATAATCTTACCCCTGAATATGACAAGGTAGGCGCCAATGAAGACGCAGACCGCCGGAATCTGCATCACGGTCATAGTTTCCGTATCCGTGGTCCTATTCATCAGCCATACGTCACTATCAAGATGATGTCCGATGCCTTGCTTCCCTTCCTTGATTATCGCGGTTGGGTATTCGGCATCAACGATGCTACGGAACGTGAAGTGGGCGGAGACAGCTTCGAAATGGCCTATTACGCTTTCCGTGATCCGCGCTATGCGGCATTCATACGTATGACGCCTAAAAGGAACGATTTGATTTACGGCGTACCGGAACTGCCGGATGCAGAACCTGCCGAAGTGCGTGGCGCTTATGCCGACAATGCCGGAGCATTGATGTTGCGTTCCACTCAAAAGGATGCCCGCGAGAAGATTCAGGCTGTATTGAAGTATGGAACCCACGGAGGTTATCACGGGCATTTCGACCGGACCGGATTACTGTCATTGATGCGCTACGGACGTAGTTTCTACAACCCCGAAATGGTCTGGTACAGCTATGCTCCCTACATGTATAACTTTTATGTGCAGACCAGCCTGTCAAAGAATATGGTTACTGTCGACCTGAAACAGCAGGAAGCCGATGACAGCGAACGTACCTTGTTCCATACGGGCGATTTGTTTCAGGCAGGTTGTGTAGAAGGCACTGCTGCATGGAGTTATCCGGCATACGGCGGACTCCGCCATAGTATGAAAGGTCCGAGAGATTTTAAAGAAAGGACGGAATGGGAAGCCCGTTATTTCCCTATCCCTGATAAATATCCGGATTTCGGTGTGCTGACCGGATTTACCGAACCGATTGTCCAGCGCCGGTTAATGGTGGTTACCGATGATTATGTTGTTCTTGTCGATTATGACAAGAGTACGGAGAATAAGCAGCACCGTTTCGACCTGCTGTTCCAGGTGAAGGGCTTGCTGGGACTCGCTGCGGATCATAAAGAGCATACTTCTCATACGGCACAGCTCGGTACCGACCCTTTAAGTGCCGCCCCTTTGGTGACGGATGTCAACCACTATTCCGTAACAGGAACCTTGAAAGCCAGCTTCCTGACGAAGTTCGGTCCGGATGCCGATAATCGTGGAACGCGCATATCCGGTGAACTGGGAAATCTTTATATAGACATTTACAATGCCTGGCCCAATAACCAACGCACAGCTTTCACCGGGCGTGCTCCCGAAGATCATGGCACACAACGTCCATTGCAATATGTCGTCCGGGGAGATGGAAAGACGCTTGCCGAAGGTAAATTCGGCGCCTGGATTCTGGGTGAGGGCAGAGTGGATGTGGATGTTACCGGAGTGAAAAAACTCACTCTGTCTTCTGCCACTCCCAATAAGAATAGAGCCGGAACTTTGTTCTGGGGCGAAGCCGTACTGGAAACCAAAGACGGAAAAACTATCCGCCTTGCCGACCTCCCGTCCATTAAAAACAATGTGCAGGATAACCCGTTCGGCTTGACAAAGGACTATGCTGACGGACGTATCAATATCAGTGGAGAGAATTATGCATGGGGATTACCCGCCGAACCGGTGAATGCAGGTGCTGAAACTCCTGCGGAATATACTTTTGATTTGAGCAACCTTCAAGCAACACGCCTGAAAACTGTTATCGGTGGAGATTATCCATTGGGTGATGAGGCTGAACGGCGCATCACTTTCGGTGTCCGTACAGACGCCTCGCAAGCCCGTTTCCTGACGGTGATAGAACCTTATGAAAAGGAAAGTCTGGTTCAGTCCGTTACAGCTTCTTCAGCCGATGAACTTATTGTAAAGTTGAAAGACGGTCGTGAACATCGCTTGTATTTTTCCGGAATGGAAGGTGAAGGAAATACACTTGGAGTGAAAATACAGGAATGGAAAGAAGGGAAATTGGTGCGCGAAGAGGATACTAAATAAGACAGTATCCCAAGGAAATGCGCATCATCTTTGGAATGTATCAACTATATTTCTTGAAAGTTTTAAGTATACTTCAAACTTTTCCTTATCTTTGTAGATATTTGAAGTATACTTAAAACTTTTAGCGTATGGAATTTCCTAAGACACTGATTAAAAGAAATGGCTATATAGAAAGAATAAAGCCATTCATGAGGAAAAATATTGCCAAAGTCCTTACGGGACAGAGACGTGTAGGTAAGAGTTTTTTGCTATACCAACTTATGGAGCAATTACTTGCAGAAGAGCCGGATGCCAATATTATATACATAAACTTTGAGGACTTTGCATTTAGTCATATTCAGACGGCTGAAGATATGCACGCTTATATCATGTCTAAAGTCCGGAAAGAGAAGTATAACTACATTTTTGTTGATGAAATACAAGAAATAGTAAATTTTGAAAGAGTAATTCGTTCTTTGTTGCTAAATGAGAATAACGATATATACATAACCGGTAGTAATGCAAAAATGTTATCAGGTGAACTTGCTACTTATCTGAGTGGTAGATATATAGAGTTTTCCGTGTACAGTTTGTCTTACCTTGAGTTTCTTGAGTTTCATAAACTGGAAAACAATAATGAAAGTCTTTACTTGTATAGTCGTTATGGCGGCTTACCCTATTTGGTTAATTTGCCGCTTAAGGATGAAACAGTAAATGAATATTTGAAAAGTGTATACTCCACTATTGTTTTCCGTGATGTGGTTAGCCGCTACAATTTGCGGAATAGTTCTTTTTTAGAAAAACTAGTTCAGTTCTTATCTGAAAATATAGGAAACTTGTTTTCTGCCAAAAATATCAGTGACTATCTGAAGTCACAACACTCTACAATTTCAGTGAATCAGGTACAAAACTATACAGAATATCTGAACAATGCTTTTCTTATACACAGGGTAAGGAGATATGACTTAATAGGAAAACGCCTGTTTGAAATAGGGGAGAAATACTATTTTGAGAATATGGGACTGCGAAATATTGTCATTGGTTATCGTATAACAGATAGAGCGAAAATTTTGGAGAACTTGGTCTATTCCCATTTGTTATATAGAGGCTATGATATTAAAATAGGTTATTACGGAGATAAAGAAATAGATTTTATCGGAGAAAAGGATAATGAAAAGGTTTATATACAGGTGACTTTAAGAATTGATAGTGAAATGACAGCTGAAAGAGAATTTGGAAACCTTTTGAAAATACAGGATAATTATCCGAAAATTGTAGTAACAGAAGATGCGTTCATAGGCAATAGTTATGCAGGAATCAAGCATTACTCTATTTGTGATTTCTTGTCGAACTTTCAGTAGGTTTTGGGCCTTTCGTTGCAATGAAAGAGATGTTGCTTTGGTTTTAGTACTAAAAAATAAGATTTCTCCTTTGGTTTTAGTCTGAAAAATGCATCTTTTTGCTTTGGTTTTAGTATTTATATCTTATCTTTTTGCTGATTACTAATAATTTATATATGTTTCAGAGATTAGCACTTAAAGCCCTTCGTCAATGGGCAGAAAAAGAAGGACGTAAGCCTCTGGTGCTTAGAGGGGTAAGACAAGTGGGAAAGAGGACATTGCTTTACGTCTATGGAATGGCCCCTTGACTTCTGATTTGATACGTTTGCCTTCCGGCAAACAATACACATTATATAATGTGCCATTTTACTATGCCGGACAAGTGGAAACTTTTTTCAATAATAAGTTTGCATAGTTTGTCAGCACTTCAGCACAACTCCATTGAATCTATTGAAATACAAACGGTTGCCTGGTGACGGCAACCGTTGTGATAAGTGACGACAAACCGTTTGTCGTCACACTGAAAAATAAATTATTATAACTTTTCTACCCGGTATATAATACCTTTGCGAGTTCGCTTATATTCCAGATTATTCTTCCGCAATATCCTTCCGAAGTGATTTACATTGCTTGCTGTCAGCTTAATATCCCTATTCTTACTCCGTAGATGTTCCAGTATTTGCATGGGAGACAAGTATTCGCCTTCTTCTCCCTCTTCCGGTGAACGAAAATAACAATGGAATAGCTGCTCAACCGGGCTCATTTGCTCGAATTCCCGGTTCGTTTCACGCAAAATAGCCTCATCGGCATCATCAAACCAATAACGTTCGCCCTTTACGATGGCTTCCATCGCCTGTGCATAGAGTTGGCGGTAGTTGATGGTTACGTTTGTATCAATCGGTGCGGTCACTTCTATACAGATGAAACGGCGGCTGCCGCTCGGATCGGTCAGCAAGTCTTTCTGATTGCTTGTCCCGATGAACGAGGCATAGCGCCGCATTTCCTGTATGCTGCTGCCATACGGTTTGCGCAGGTTGGCTACGGGCTTTTGTAGTAAATGTTTCAGAAAGCCTTGTTGATTGATGCTGACCTGGTCGAACTCATCAATGTTAATCAGCATGAAGCGCCCCAGATACAGTTCCGCATCCCGTTTGCTCTTGAAGTCCAGACTGTCGGTATAGCCGAAACGGAGTTCAGGTGGAAGAATGATGCGGCAATAGGTCGATTTCCGAAAACCCTGCGCACCCACCAATAGGGGAGATGTACTGTTGGAATGCAACTTATCGAGCCCCCTCCAATGCGCCACCATATTCAGGAACCAGCGGTAGAAAAGTTCCCTCCAATGAGGATTGTTGCAAGGTACAAGGTCGGCCAATGCGCGGATGCGGTCTTTTCCGTCCCAGCGGCCCAGATTGCAGAGGTAGTCTTCCACCGGATTATAAAGCGGTACTCGATTGGAGGATAAATACCTGTTCACATCCCTGTCCCACACACGGATACCTTCTTGCAGGGCATCCATTGCCACGCTGTTTTTTACACGCTGGTCAACGGGCTGGAAATAAAAATGAATGGAGTCCCGTTGCCGGTATTCCAGGTCGCTCGTCAAAGCATTGAAACGGAATTCGTACCTGCGTTCCATAAATTCATTTAGTCGGAAAGCAGTATCTTGTTCCGGTGTCAGCGATTTTCTTTTGCCAAATCCTTTGCATTCCTGATAGAGGTTGTGGACAGTTGTCCGCACGGTTGGTTCGTCCGCCTGCTTGAAATAATGTATCATGACTTGGCGTACAGTCTCTTCCTCCGGTATGCCTGCCTTGAAACAGTGTTCTGCCAGGCACACCAGCAGTTGCTGCAAGTCGTCGCCCCGTTTCCATTCTTCCATTTCATTCAGTGCTTTGCTGAGGGTTGTTTCAAACAATAATGTGAAGGTCTGCGAGGTTTCGTAACCCGGTTTCAGTCTTGACAATGGGTTCTTTTCCGTCAGTTGGCGTTGCCGGAAAGTTTCTTCGCCGGGCATACCGAAGGGCTGCTCAAGGCAGAAAGGAATGGCTTGCCGGTTGAAGTAGGGATATGCATCAAGCGTCATGCGGCAGCTTTGCGTCATAGAAGGCTCTCGCAGCGTGATGGGAAACGGCAATATGGGCTGGTAGCATTGCACGGCCATGCGGTAGGCATGTGCGTGAAAAGACTCCATGTTTTCTTCTTTCACCGGCAAACTTCCGTCCGGCAGGGCGAATTTCACCCAGATTTTCACACTCCGTCCACTGCTTCCGGCAAAAGCCGCCCAAGTTTGCGGTAACAAAGCCGCCTGCCGTTTCACCAGTTCCACTTCGGACAATCCGGCCAAATGGTTTACTTCCAACATCACTACGCCGTTGTAGTGTTTCAGTTTTCGCCCGTTGTCTCTGCTTCTTCCGAATTCCACGGAGGGATAAATGCGCGGCAACTTGTCGATGTGTTCATAGTATCCTCCGCTGTCAGGATTCGTGTAAAGGAGCATGGAGCGCAATCTTGTGACGTGTTCCTCTTTGGTTTCTGTTTTTATCCGGTCTATCCATGCGTCAGCTTCGCAGGTGCTGAGGGTTTCTTTTCCACTCTCCCGGTCTTCTCTGATAAGAGTTATTTTCATCCGTATATGTGTTTTGAAATAATTGAGCAATAAGGGTTATTCCTTAGCGACCGCAAGGTACGCATAATATGCGCTGAAAGCAAATTATAAATGCCTTTTATGATTCTATTTATCCTTAAAGACTGTCGTCCTAAATGCATGAGAAAAATTAACGAATACTTAAGGGAAAACTTGCTTTTGCCTTATTGATTTCGTATCTTTGCTTACTCTAAAACTTCGTCCTGCAATTGCGGGCTGTCCGGTGGGCAGTTGCAGGCTACTTGGTTCCCATATCGAAACCGTCGGGCCCGCAATTGCAGGACGAAGTTTTAGAGTAAGCATAAGAATATTTATCCTAAGCCAAAAGCACAAAAACGACAGACTATCTGCACATTTCTCTGCCTTGTTTTGGCTTTCAATCACTTAAGAAGAACAGTATTAACCCTTTAAACAGAAACAAAAAACAATGGCAGCACAGTATGACTTCCAAAGAAGACCTAACCCGAAGGGTGACGGTGAATTACAACCCTTGTATCCACGTATCGTGAATAAAGGTACGATTGACACAGAGCGTTTGGTTAGTGACATTTCCCGAATGTCCAGTTTCAGCCCCGGTGACATCCATGGTTTGTTGGCGGCAATAGAGGACCGGGTATCGTATTATTTATCCGAAGGACACCACGTTCAGTTGGGTGACATGGGATATTTTTCGGCAGGTCTGCAAGGCCGTCCGGTGATGGACCCGAAAGAAATCCATGCGCAGACTATCTTTTTCGGCAAAGTACATTTCCGTGTATCACCCGATTTCCGCAAGCGGTGTGCCGGTTCTGTGGAGCGTACCAAATATGGTTTCCGTAAGAGTGCGGAGCTTGGCGGTGCCGAGCGTTACCGCCGTTTACTGGTGTTTTTGGAGACGCATCCCTTCATTACACGCAAAGATTACAGCAGTATCACGGGACTTTTGAAGAATAAAGCGCTGGATGACCTCAATTTGCTTGTGGAAAAGGGATATTTGAGCACAATCGGGCGTGGTTCGCATAAAGTATATGTACGTGCTGAACCACAGGTGGTTAAATCGGAAAATCCGTAGAGATATCGAAAAAAGCAGTGCTGATAAACAGTCTGTCAGCACTGGTTGCAACGGTTGCCAGCACAAGGCAACCGTTTGCTTTATTGTATATTAGCTGTCTTAGTGCTGGAGTGCTGACAATTATCGAAAAACTTTCATTGTGCAGAAATTCCTCTTGTTTGTTTTTGGGGGGGTGACAAACTTATTGCCCACCGTTCGGTTTTCCGGATTTTATTGCGTACGGTGAGTACTTCCCATTGCGGAGCTTTTTTCAAAATTTCACAGATGTGTTCTATATAGAGATTTTTACGTTCTTCCATGATACTGTCCGGACGAATTATGTGAACTTCTATACTATCGATGCTGCCGTCCGCTTTGGGCAGTACTGCGCATGATATTACCACTTTTGTATTTGCCAGTTCCGGAAAATAATCTCTATTGAACTGTGTCTTAATTAAATTCATGGCATCTTTTATAGATGTTCCCTTTTTTATAGAATTCCGGTAGCTGGTTTTAGAAATGATTCTGCCTTGTTCCACCTGGTAGTCCGTTTCATTTTCATATTCCCTGTTAAAGCCCGTGTGGACATAATAGATCTGTTCACCGGACACAACCTTCAACTCTCCATTGAACCAAGAGGCTACTATCCGGCCTCGTTTGTCCTGATACTGATCGAAGATGCCATTTAAATCAACGGTAACTTCCGGCACTGTATCGGGGAAAAGGCTTTTGCTGTCTTCGATTCTTTTCAGAATTAGCTTATCATCTTCTATTTGCCACGTGGCCTGGTATCCTCTCCAGCAGGCTGTACAGAAATTCTCGTTGGAGAGACGTTCGCGCACCTGTCTGTTAATGATTGAATCGTGCTCTATCGGGCACGTTTGCAATATAAAAGTGTCTTTTCCGATAATGATGAGATCGGATATCTGTCCGGTTGCTTGGGCTGAAAGGAGACAACAGAAGCACAGGAGGTGGAGGAGGAAAAGCTTTCGTGTCATAGTAGAAAAAGTTATATCTGCAAAAATAATTGTTTTTGTGTATAAGAAGGGATTTTTATATAAGAAATTTGTTTTCATCCCCTTGACTTGGGGAGAGAATAGTTTCTGTTTCATCTATAAAAACTTCCTCTTAGTCGATTTTCTTGCTAGCGGGATTAAACTGTTTCATGTGAGAAGAGTCATAGATGCATATTTGGTGAATTCAATGAAAATATAACTCACTTTTAAATGCATTAGAATTATGAAGAAGCAAATTTTAGGTTTGGCCGTTGTTCTGTTTATGGGCTCGGCAGTATGTATGGCTCAGGATAACAGAGGTGGACGTCCTGACATGTCAAAGCGTATTGAACAGATGGTGACGGATCTGGGACTGAATGAAACTCAGGCTAAAGAATTTAAGGCGGTAATGGAGGAAATGAGATCAAACAGAAATGCTTCGGGCGAAAGACCTTCACGCGAAGAAATGGAGAAAAAACGTAATGAGGCAGATGCGAAACTCAAAAAGATTCTGACGGACGAACAGTATAAAAAGTATCAGAGCATGAGACCTCAGAGAGGACAGAGAAGAGGGAAATAAGAAACTGCTTTGCAATGATAAATTAGTTGATGAGGGGAGAGGGGTAAGGCAGGGTATCTGTCATGCTGAGCGCAGTCGAAGCATCTCTTCTCTT
>ERZ773155.2519-NODE-2519-length-13657-cov-6.244376_pt1 | contig 13657 bp, 8 predicted proteins | sample MGYA00511262_ERZ773155 | MGnify/ENA primary metagenome ERZ773155 (study PRJEB29015, sample SAMEA2737828) | human gut metagenome | biome: human gut; feature: human-associated habitat; material: faeces | place: China | collected 2012 ... | reverse complement strand
TTCAATTTTCCATACGCAAAACAGAATGAGAAAATGATTCTGTGTGATGAAGTGTTTTATTGTAAACGTTGTGTGGCACTTCCTGGAGAGATATATCAATGGAGGACTAATGAAGGAACAAAAACTGTATATCTGCCTAAAATAAATGATACTATACGAATTGATACTACTAACTACAGTGATTACTATAAATGTATTGAATATGAAACGGGATTACCTGTGAGAGTATCTGAAGAGGGCAAGGTGTATCTTGCAAATACTTTACTGGAAAGTTACTGTTTCCGACACGATTACTACTTTATGCGGGGAGATAATGTAAATGATTCGTATGATTCCCGCTATTGGGGGGTATTAACCGATGATTTTATTTTAGGAGTAGGGAAATGTATCTGGTTTTCCAGAGATCCTAAGACCAAACAGATAAGATGGAATAGAATATTTAAAACAATATAGGATGATGATGAAATATATAAGATTAATAATTCCTTGTATTGTGCTTGCTTCGGTATTCGTTGCATGTTCATCAGCTGATAAACGGTTGGAATATGCTCTCTCTTTTGCCGGAGATAATCGGGGAGAGCTGGAAAAGGTTTTGGAACATTATGGACAGGAACCTGAAAAGTTGGAAGCAGCACGTTTCCTCATCCGAAATATGCCTCATTGGTATGCTTACGAAGGGTGGCAGCTGGATTCTGTTCGTCAAATGCTTGCATTGAGAAAGTTGGATAAGGAATCGATTAAGAAATGGAAGCAAGTTTCATTTTACTCTTTACCTAAAGTTTATGATGCACAGGTAATTACTAGTAATTATTTAATAGAGAATATAGACCTGGCATTCAAGGTATGGAAGAAATATCCTTGGAACAGAAGTCTTGACTTTGATGATTTTTGCGAATTCATCTTGCCTTACCGCATTGATAATGAACCTTTATCATCGTGGAGAAAACTTTATTATGAACATTATACTCCCATTCTAGACTCTCTTTATCATGGAGAAGATGTGGTGTATGCTTGTCGGATGGTATGCGGAGAATTGAAGAAACGAGAGTTGTATTATTTTACAGAACTTATTATACCACACATGGATGGAGAATTTCTGTATCATCATCGTATTGGCTATTGTAGAGAATCATGTGATATAACACTGTATGCTATGCGCGCTTGTGGCATTCCAGTTGCAACTGAATTCTTCAGATATTCTCCCGAGTATCAGCATTATCATACATGGAATACATTACGGGATACAACAGGACGTTTCATTCTATTTGAGCCCGGAAAAATTGATCCAACACGAGATAAGATAACTACGGATAACAGAAAGAAGGGGAAAGCATATAGATATTGTTTTGGTGAACAAAAATCAACGGCTTTACTACTTAATGTAAAGGATATAGGAATACCTAAATTTTTCAGGAATTCCTATATAAGAGATGTAACTGCCAATTATTTTGGTGAAAACGAGGTGACGGTACCTATACAAAAAGAAGAACGATATATTTACTTGGGGGTATTTCGTCCGAATGGATGGATACCTGTAGATATGGCGATAAGTAACGGAGATAAGGTGACTTTCCATAACCTTGAGCCTAATATCATTTATCAAACGCTCATTTTCGATGGTAAGCAGTTGTATCCGGCTGGCTATTCGTTTATTTTCAGAAATGGCAAGGCCGAGTTGCTTGAACCTGACAGGATAAATAGAGAGGAAGCTGTGTTGAAGAGAAAGATGTCTATCAAACCAACTATCTCCGAATGGTTATATAGATCAACCAGAGGCGCTAGGATAGAAGCAGCCAATGATACTACTTTCAGACAAGCTGATTTATTATATCAGATTAAAGATTCGTTTACAACTAATTATTATGAGTTCTGTCCGTTGCATTCGCATCAGAAATATAAATATATTCGTTATGTTCCTCCGGTAGGCACTAGAGTCGAGTTGGCGGAGTTGGCTTTGTATGAAGATACTTTAGGTAAGGCGAAAATTTCTATGCATGCGATGACTTCTTTGAAACCGATTGACAAGATAGGGAACATTACAGATGGTAATATTCTAACTTATTTTCAGGCAACTGATATGACATCCGCTATTACTTTTAAGTTAGAAAAAGAATCTTCCATCAGTAGGATAACTTTTTCTCCCCGTAATGATGATAATTATATTAGTCCGGGCGATGTCTACGAATTGTTTTATCAAGATGGAGTGTCTGGTTGGCAATCTTTAGGAATTCAGACTGCTGTTACTCGGGAGGTCCGTTATATTGTACCGAAAAATGCATTGTTGTGGCTCAGAAACCTTACGAAAGGGCGGGAAGAACAAATATTTATTTATAGAGATAAAAAGCAATATTTTACGATTGATATAACTACTGACTCATTTAATCGCAATAAAATAAATGAGTGAAGAAAAAAATGACTGTACAAACTTGATTAATAGATATTTTTGTCTAAATTTGGCAAACATGATACAAACTTACATACAGTATACAAGAAATTATATGTGAGATAATTAGAATAAACAAACCAATAAATACGATGAAAAATAATTTTACATGGTTTTTACTGTGCCTTGCATGTATGATGACGCTCTCTTGTTCCGACAAGAAGAATACTGCAGATGAATCGGAGAAAGGCGTCTCCACAGTCCTTCCAGATACGAAGAATGAAGTAGCTGTTCAGATATTGAAGAAGCGTGATTTTCATCACGAACTGGTGAGTAACGGCAAAATCAGTGCCCGTGGCAAAGCCGATCTGCGTTTTGAAACCGGTGAAGTCATCGCTCATATCTATGTGAAGAATGGCGACCGTGTACAGAAAGGGCAGAAACTGGCTGATCTGGATAAATTCCGTCTGGAACAGAAATTATCCCAGTCGGAAGATGCTTTACTGAAAGCCGAACTTGAATTGAAAGACGTACTGATCGGGCAGGGATATTCTCCTGACGACTTTAGTAAAGTCCCTGCCGAAACAATGAAAATCGCCAAAGTAAAAAGCGGGTATGAACAGTCGAAATCCCAGTATGAACTGGCGAAAAGAGAGATGGAGCATGCTACGTTGATTGCTCCTTTTGACGGTGTAGTAGCTAATTTATTTTCAAAGCCTTATAATCCGGCAAATACTTCTGAAGCATTCTGTACTATTATCGATTCCAAAGGAATGGAAGCTGATTTCACAGTGCTGGAAAATGAACTTGCTTTTATCAGGATGGGAGATAAAGTGGTAATTACTCCTTATGCCGGAGGAGATGCGTTTGAAGGCAGTGTATCAGAGATAAATCCATTGGTGGATGCCAACGGCATGGTGAAAGTGAAAGCATTGGTAAATGCGGGAGGAAAACTGTTCAGCGGAATGAATGTAAGGGTAAGTGTCCGCCGTTCGCTGGGAGAGCGGCTGGTTATTCCGAAGAGTGCCGTTGTATTGCGTTCCGGCAAACAAGTGGTATTTACCCTGAAAGACGGCAAGGCAATGTGGAATTATGTGAATACGGGACTGGAGAATGCGATAGAATGTGTCGTCTCCGACAAGTCACAGAAAGGTATCGAGGATGGTCTGCTGGAAGGAGATACGGTGATCGTCACCGGAAATCTGAATCTGGCGCATGAGGCGGAAGTCTATGTTAAATGAAGAATTAAGAATTAAATAATGAATCTATGATAAAATTCTTAATTCAGCGCCCTATTGCCGTATTGATGGCCTTTACCGCCTGTTTCATCATCGGACTGGTGACGTACTCTACGCTGCCTATATCGCTGCTTCCCAATATCGCTATTCCTGAGATTACGGTACAGGTGGCGTCTGCCAATACCTCTGCCCGGGAATTGGAAAACACGATTGTCAAACCTTTGCGGGGGCAGTTGATTCAGGTCTCTACCCTGAAGGATATTCATAGTGAATCGAGAGACGGGGCGGGCATTATCCGCTTGTCATTTGAATATGGAACGAATACCGACCTTGCCTTTATCGAGGTAAATGAGAAGATAGATGCCGCCATGAACTATCTTCCGAAAGAAGCGGAACGCCCGAAGGTAATCAAAGCGAGTGCAACGGATATTCCCGTATTCTATCTGAATCTGACACTGAAGAATGACAGTGCTTACGGAGCTACGGAACAGCACTCCTTCCTTGAATTGTGTGAGTTTGCCGAGTCTGTCATCAAGCGCAGGATAGAGCAGCTTGAAGAAGTTGCCATGGTGGACGTGACCGGAATTTTGGAACGGCAAGTACAAATTGTGCCCGACAAGGACAAGCTCGCCATGATGGGACTCTCCATTGGAGATATCGAATCGGCTTTATCCTCTAATAATGTGGAACCGGGCAGCATGACAGTGCGCGACGGGTATTATGAATACAATATTAAATTCTCGACATTGCTGCGTACAGCGGAGGATGTGGAAAATATCTATCTGCGTAAGGGCGACCGCATCGTACAGTTAAAAGACTTCTGCAAAGTAAGCGTCGTACCTGTAAAGGAAAAAGGAGTATCCCTGTCCAATGGAAAACGGGCGGTGAGCCTTGCCGTCATCAAACAGGCGGATGAGAACATGGATAAGATGAAGCAGGCGCTGGTTGGCACGATGACCTATTTTCAGTTAGTATACCCGGAGATCGATTTCAGCATCAGCCGTAATCAGACGGAACTGCTGGACTACACCATCTCTAATCTGCAACAGAATCTCTCCCTGGGCTTTCTCTTTATTTGTCTGGTAGCGGTTCTGTTTCTGGGAGATGTAAAGTCTCCTTTGGTTATCGGACTCAGTATGGTGGTGTCCATCGTGATCAGTTTTGTCTTTTTCTACCTTTGCAATATGTCTCTCAATATCATTTCACTTGCCGGATTGATCCTGGCATTGGGAATGATGATTGACAGTTCGATTATTGTGACTGAGAATATATCGCAATACCGTGAACGGGGATACTCCTTGCGCCGTGCTTGTGTGACGGGAACCAGTGAAGTGGTCACCCCCATGCTGAGTTCTTCTCTGACAACTATTGCCGTCTTTGCCCCGCTGATTTTTATGAGCGGTATTGCAGGCGCTATTTTCTTTGACCAGGCTTTTTCCGTCACTGTAGGACTGATGGTGTCTTATCTCACCGGTATCATGCTGCTTCCCGTGCTTTATCTGCTGGTTTACCGGACAGGTGTCCGCACCCGGAAATGGAAGTGGCTTTCTTTCAAATTTAATAACCCGATCAAGGATCACACGCTGGACCGCTTCTATGATGCGGGTGTTGACTGGGTATTTCGCCATAAAACGTTCAGTGTACTGTTCTGTGTGATTTCCATTCCGCTTTGCGTATTCTTCTTTTTCTTTATAGACAAAGAACGGATGCCCGATATCGAGGAAAATGAACTGATCGCCCGGATAGAATGGAATGAGAATATCCATGTGGATGAAAACAAACGACGGGTGGATGAACTTTTCAAGGAACTGAAAGATGAAGTACTGGAGCAAACAGCCTCTATCGGCAGACAGGATTTCATTCTCAATCGGGAACGGGAACTGTCTTCTTCCGAAGCGGAACTTTATTTCCGTACGGAGACTTCCAATGCTATTGCCTCTTTGGAACAGGCGGTATACCGGAAACTGAAGGAACGTTATCCGCTCTCTGTCATTTCTTTCTCTCCGCCGGAAACGGTATTTGAGAAACTCTTTGTGACGGGTGAACCGGATGTGGTGGCGGAATTTTACACCCGTAATAAAGCGGAAGCCCCCAAAGCGGAAGCAATCCGTAGCGTTGAACAGGAACTGGGACGAAAAACCGGAATCAATCCGACAGGTATCGCCTTCGAAAACCAGTTGAATCTGAGTATCAGCAAAGAGAAACTCTTGCTCTACCGTGTTTCCTACAACGAACTGTATCGGGTACTGAAAACGGCTTTCCGGGAAAACAGTGTGACGATGCTGCACTCTTATCAGCAGTATTTGCCGATCAACATTGCCGGGGATGAAAAGACTGTGAACGAGGTGTTGCAGGAAACACTGGTGCAGACGCAACCGGACAACCGTGGGAATGTCGATTTTACCCCGCTTCGGGAATTGATCAACGTAGCTCCCGCCGAAGACTTGAAAAGTATTACTTCCGGACGTAACGGCGAGTATGTCCCGTTCGACTTTTACGGCGTGCAGGATGCGAACCGGCTGATGCGTGAAGTGAAACAGGTGGCGGAGGAAACAGGGGACTGGGATACGGGCTTCTCCGGCAGTATCTTCTCCAACAAGGAGATGCTGGATGAACTGGTCGTGATCCTGTTGATCTCACTGCTGCTGATGTATTTCATTCTTGCCGCACAGTTCGAGAGTTTTCTGCAGCCGTTGCTGGTACTGGCGGAAATCCCGATTGATGTGGCATTTGCTTTACTCTTGCTCTGGATATGCGGGCATACGCTGAATCTGATGTCTGCCATCGGTCTGATTGTGACCTGTGGTATTGTAATCAATGACTCTATCCTGAAACTGGATGCAATCAATGAACTGCGCAAGGCAGGCGTTCCTTTGCTGGAAGCTATTCACGAAGCAGGCCGCAGGCGTCTGCGGCCGATTATCATGACTTCGCTGACAACCATCTTTGCCATGGTGCCGTTGCTGTTCTCCTCGGATATGGGATCGGAACTGCAAAAGCCGTTGTCTATCGCCATGATAGGCACGATGTCCATCGGTACGGCGGTCAGCCTCTTTATCATACCGCTGCTTTACTGGTTTATCTATCGGGGAAAAAGCGGGAATCACAAACCAAATGAAAAACATGTTGAATTATGAAGAAATCATCCGTTCTTTTTGTATTGATGGCAGCATCGGGGATATGTTTCTCTTCAGTATATGCCCAGAAACGTCTGGTGCTGGACTTGAACCAGACTATCGCTTTAGCTAACGACAGTTCGCTGGAGTCATTCCGCACACAAAATATGTATCTGTCCGGTTATTGGGAATACCGGACGTACCGGGCAAACCGTTTGCCGAGTCTGACAATGGACCTTACCCCGGCACAATATAACCGGGATATCACGAAACGTTATGATTCGGGACAGGACCTGGATGTCTACCGTACGCAACAGTCATATTATGCCTATGGAGGATTAAGTGTCCGTCAAAATCTGGACCTGACCGGAGGTACGTTCTATCTGGAGTCGAACCTTGCCTATATGCGTAATTTCGGGGATAATAGTGCGACGCAGTTTACCAGCGTCCCGATACGGCTCGGTTATTCGCAGAGCCTGGTCGGGTATAATCCTTTCAAATGGGACCGGAAGATCGAACCGCTGAAATACGAGCGTGTGAAAAAGGAATTTCTTTATAATGTGGAAAAGGTTTCGGAAACGGCGACGAATTATTTCTTTTCGCTGGCGATGGCGCAGGCGGAATACAAACTGGCAAAGGAAAACCTCGCATCTACGGATACTTTGTACCGCATCGGACAGCAACGGCACCGGATCGCCGCTATTTCACAGGCGGACCTGTTGACTTTAAAGCTGGATAAAGTGAATGCACAGAATACATTGCAGAATAGGGCAAGCGCCTTGAAACGGGCAATGTTCTCACTGGCATCTTTTCTGAATCTGGATAAGAATACCCAGATCGAACTGGAGCTTCCTTCACGCCCAAGTATGATGGAGATTCCGGTGGATGAGGCTTTGAGATGGGGAAGGAGCAATAATCCGCAGTTGCTGGAACTGAAGCAGAATGTACTGGAAGCGGAGCGGAATGTGGACAGAACAAAGAAGGAATCCCGTTTCAATGCCAGCGTGAATGCCAGTATCGGTTTCAACCAGGTGGCAGAAAACTTCGGAGATGTGTATCATAAACCGATGCAGCAGGACTTGGTAGCGGTCAGCGTATCGATTCCGCTGCTGGACTGGGGCGTTCGTAAGGGCAAATACAACATGGCACGGAATAATCTGAATGTAGTGAAGATTTCGGCACGTCAGGATGAGATCAGTATTGAGGAGGAAGTCATCATGACGGTGAGTGATTTTAATATCCAGCAGCAGTTGATTGCCAGTGCGGAAGAAGCGCTGGACCTGGCGATACTGGCTTATAATGAGACAAGGCAACGTTTTATTATCGGTAAAGCGGATATTAATAGTCTGACGCTTTCGCTCAACAGGCAGCAGGAGGCGCAGCGCAACTACATTTCTGCCTTGCAGAACTACTGGCTGAATTATTATAAAATACGTCGTCTGACTTTATTCGATTTTGCTACGAAGCTTTCTCTTTCGGATCGTTTCGACTTTAATGGAGGAAGACTGATTAGATAGTAATTTCTTTTGGGATATAGACAAATGAATCATGCAAGATATAGGTTCTGAAATTAAAAAGTCATCAAAGGCTTCCGCTTTTACGCTCATTGTCGCTTTTATCAGCGTGGCGTTGGTCGGGCTGGCACTTGTTCCGTTGCTGCCGGTGAAGCTGAATCCGTCACGGACCTTACCCGGATTTTCTGTGTGGTTCGGCATGGGAGGGACTTCGGCGCGTGTCGTGGAGATGACGGCTACCAGCAAACTGGAGGCGATGCTTGCCCGTGTCAAGGGAATACAAAGCATATCTTCGACTTCCGGCAATGGCTGGGGAAGTATAAATGTGAGTCTGGACAAGCATGCAGATGCGGCTGTCGCACGTTTTGAGGCTTCGACCATCATTCGTCAGACTTGGCCGGAATTGCCGGCGGGAGTTAGTTACCCGTACATTCAGATGGCAAGTCCGGAGCAGAAAAGTCAGGGACCTTTTATCGCATTCACGATTAATGCGCCTGCCACTCCCAGTCTGATTCAGAAGTATGCGGAGGAACATATAAAGACACGCCTTGCGCAGCTTCCAGGAATCTATAAGATAAACGTCAGCGGAGCCACACCGATGGAATGGCGTCTGGAGTATGATTATGAGCAGTTGCGTGCGTTGGGGGTGAGTACGGATGAAATTAGTCAGGCAGTCGGTCTGCATTATCAGAAAGAGTTTCTGGGGACTTATGATGTGGAACAGGCGGCTTCGGGCAAGGAATGGATTCGGTTGGTGCTGATGCCCGAACATGATAACCGGGAGTTTGACGCCGGGCAGATACAGGTGAAAGTGAAGGATGGGAGAATCATCCGCTTGGACGAACTGGTGAAGGTCGTCCGTATGGAAGAGCAGCCTCAGAGCTATTACCGGATCAATGGGCTGAATTCGATTTATCTGTCTGTTGTCGCTGAAGAGGCGGCTAATCAGCTGGAACTGAGCAAAAAAGTACAGGCGTGTATGGATGATATCAGACTGTCGCTTCCGGCGGGATACGAGATTCATACCAGTTATGATACTACAGAGTTTATACATGACGAGCTGAACAAGATTTATTTGCGTACGGGAGTGACGGTGGCTATCCTGCTCTTGTTTGTACTGCTGATTACTTTCAGCCCCAAATATCTGTTTTTGATTGTCACCAGTCTGACCGTGAATATGGCAATAGCTGTTATCTTTTATTATGTCTTCGGGCTGGAAATGCAGTTATATTCTTTGGCGGGCATCACGGTTTCACTGAACCTGGTGATTGATAATACGATTGTGATGAGTGATCATTATCTTCGATGTAAAAACCGGAAGGCGTTCATGTCTGTATTGGCGGCTACACTGACAACAATGGGAGCGTTGGTCATCATCTTCTTTCTGGACGAGAGGATTCGTCTGAATCTGCAGGATTTTGCCGCAGTGGTGATGATTAATCTGGGAGTTTCATTATTGGTTGCTCTGTTCTTTGTACCTTCTTTGATTGATAAAATCGGGTTGAAACGACGCAGGAAGTCTTCTCTGACCGGAGTGAAGAGAAAATGGAAAATGGGGAATACCCGTTTCTTAGGATGGCTGCGTTCGAAGATGCGAAGGGGGCCGGTCTATTTCAGTCATTTCTACAGGTGGCTGATACAGAGGCTTTGCCGCTGGAGAGTAGCGGTTTGTCTGTTGCTGTTGCTGGCATTCGGATTACCGGTCTTTCTGTTGCCGGAAAAGATGGATGGGGATGGCAAATGGGCAGAGATTTATAATAAGACACTGGGGACTCCTACCTATAAGGAAAAGGTGAAACCGATAGTGGATAAAGCGTTGGGAGGAAGTCTGAGGCTGTTTGTGCAAAAGGTGTATGAAGGGAGCTACTTTACCCGGAATGAGGAGGTGGTGCTTTATGCCAACGCCAATTTACCGAACGGCAGTACGCTTGAACAGATGAATACACTGATCAAGCGAATGGAAACTTATCTGAGCGAGTTCAAGGAGATCAAGCAGTTTCAGACATCGGTAGAAAGCGCCCGCAGGGCATCTATCAGCATTCGTTTCACAAAGGAAAATCAGAAAAGCGGGTTTCCATATACGCTGAAAGCTAACATGATCAGTAAAGCTCTCCAGTTGGGGGGAGGAGATTGGAGTATCTATGGATTACAGGATCAGGGATTCAGTAATAGTGTACGCGAGAACGCGGGATCATTCCGGGTGAAAATGTACGGATATAATTATGATGAACTTTATAGCTGGGCTACAAAACTGAAAGAGGTCTTATTGTCTCATCGCCGTATCAGGGAAGTTACGGTCGGTTCCAATTTCTCGTGGTGGAAGGATGATTATCAGGAGTTTTATTTTGAGCTGGATAAACAACGGATGATCGGAGCGGGGATCGGAGCCGGAGAACTGTTTGCTGCTATTCGTCCCATATATGGGCGGAATCAGGAAATCGGTTCCGTTGTTACCGAAGATGGAACGGAAAAAATCAAACTCTCTTCCCGCCAGTCGGATCAGCGGGATATATGGGCCATGCAGTATTATCCTTTCCGTGTAGGCGATAAAGAGTATAAACTGGCGGAACTGGCTAAGGTAGAGAAGGGACAGATGCCGCAGGAAGTGGCGAAGGAGAATCAACAATACCGCTTATGCCTGCAATATGAGTATATCGGTGCGTCGGAACAGGGAAATAAGCTGCTGAAAAAAGACCTGGAAGAGTTTAATGAACTTCTCCCGATGGGATATAAGGCGGAAGCGGAAAGTAATAACTGGTCATGGGGTGGAGGTGCCAACAAACAGTATCGCTTGCTCCTGATTGTGATTACTATCATTTTCTTTATTACAAGCATTCTGTTCAATTCGTTGAAACAGCCGTTAGCGATCATCTTTGTCATTCCGATCTCTTATATCGGTGTGTTTCTGACGTTCTACTGGTTCAAGTTGAACTTTGACCAGGGTGGTTTCGCTTCGTTCATTCTGCTCTGCGGTATCACAGTGAATGCCAGTATTTATATTTTAAATGAGTACAATGCGATTCGAAAACGCTTTCCCTGCCTTTCTCCTCTTCGTGCTTACGTGAAGGCATGGAATACGAAAGTGATCCCCATTTTTCTGACGGTTGTTTCTACCATCCTTGGCTTTATCCCCTTTATGGTGGGAGCAGAGAAAGAAGGTTTCTGGTTTCCTTTGGCTGCAGGTACTATCGGTGGATTGGTAATGTCCGTGATCGGCGTGTTTATTTTCTTGCCGGTACTGACTTTGAATAAAAAGAAGATGATGGTGAAGAAGCCTTGAAGAAATAAATTAGCTATTAGCATATTTCGATTAGCTAATAGCTAATTTGTTTTTGCTAATAGCTAATCGAAATAAGGTATAGGAGATAATTCACCAGTTATTTCCTGCATTGCTGCTGCCGATCAGCATTTCTACCCGTTGCTTATACAAGTTGGCTCCCTCAGCGATGTTCTTTCCCGCATCTGCGGTTCCCATTCCGTAAACAACAACAGGCGTTTGCCACGACATCCCCGAATGAATGGCACTAACCTGATAAGGACGTAAAAGCTCATCTACTGTGAAGCGGTTTCTGCCTCCGCTGCGGTATGCTTCATATTCGGAACCTGTGGTGGTTACTACTGTCAATGGTTTCCCGGCTACTGCCGGAGTCTTGGAAAGGAAGGTGAATACTTCGTCCTGCCATTTTTTGAGCAATGACGGCGCAGCCATCCAATGAAAGGGAAATTGATAAATGAGGGCGGAAGCATCGGAAATGATTTTGCTCCATTCGTCAACATCAAAAGAAGCGCCTTGCTGGTCGTAAAGATTGAATACTGCTACGCCTTCAATATCATTCACTGCGTCAATCAGTGCTTTGTTTGCTTGTGATTCCTTAATGTTGGGATGCGCCAGGAGAATCACCACTTTTCTTAAATCTTTATTCATAATCAATCGGGTATTTAGGATGAAACAACTACATCTATAATATAAAGGTCTAAAAATAAGAAAAAGTTTTCGAAACTCAATATCTTAATTAAAAATAAAAGAATCTCTCTTTGCTTTTGAATTTGTATTTTTGCAGGCACGTCCGTAAGACGTTACTTTAGATAATAAATTTATATATGATAGATTTCACTCAATTTCCTTCTCCTTGCTATATCATGGAGGAAGAGCTCTTGCGAAAGAACCTGTGTCTGATAAAAAGCGTAGCCGACAGGGCAGGAGTGGAGATTATTCTCGCCTTCAAGTCATTCGCCATGTGGCGTTCATTCCCGATATTCCGCGAATACGTGGATCATTCCACAGCAAGTTCCGTGTATGAAGCACGTCTGGCATTGGAAGAATTTGGAAGTAAAGCCCATACTTATTCTCCTGCGTATACGGAACAGGATTTTCCGGAAATCATGCGTTGCAGCAGCCACATCACTTTTAATTCAATGGCACAGTTCCGTCGTTTCTATCCGATGACAGTAGCCGAAGGAAGCGGAATCTCCTGCGGTATCCGTGTGAATCCAGAATATTCGGAAGTAGAGACTGAACTTTATAATCCGTGCGCCCCCGGTACCCGCTTCGGAATGACCGCCGATTTATTGCCCGATACCTTGCCCAAAGGAATCGAAGGTTTTCATTGTCATTGTCACTGCGAATCTTCTTCTTTTGAGCTGGAACGTACTTTGCAGCATCTGGAAGAGAAATTCTCCCGCTGGTTCCCGCAAATTAAATGGCTGAATTTGGGAGGCGGGCATCTGATGACCCGAAAGGATTATGATACGGAACATCTGATTAAATTATTGCAAGACCTGAAAGCACGATATCCTCATTTGCAGATCATCCTTGAACCCGGTTCTGCTTTTACATGGCAGACAGGAGTCTTGACTTCGGAAGTGGTAGATATCGTTGAGAGTCGCGGTATCAGGACGGCTATTCTGAATGTGAGTTTCACCTGCCACATGCCCGATTGTCTGGAAATGCCTTATCAGCCTGCCGTTCGTGGTGCGGAGATGGGGAATGAAGGAGAATTTATTTATCGCTTGGGAGGTAATTCTTGTTTGAGTGGTGATTATATGGGAGTATGGAGTTTCGATCACGAGTTGCAGATCGGAGAGCGGATTGTGTTCGAAGATATGATTCATTATACCATGGTCAAGACAAATATGTTTAACGGAATCCATCATCCCGCCATCGCTTTGTGGACAAAAGAAGGGAAAGCGGAAATATACAAGCAATTTTCTTACGAAGACTATCGGGACCGAATGAGTTGATAATCAAAACAATTGTTTGTTTGCGGAAACAAAGTGTGCAGATTCTTGTGAAAAAAATATGCAGAATGTTTGCAGAATTACGGAAAATCCCTACCTTTGCAACCGCAAACGAAAAAATGCGGAAATAGCTCAGTTGGTAGAGCATAACCTTGCCAAGGTTAGGGT
>ERZ773155.2507-NODE-2507-length-13703-cov-4.909730_pt1 | contig 13703 bp, 9 predicted proteins | sample MGYA00511262_ERZ773155 | MGnify/ENA primary metagenome ERZ773155 (study PRJEB29015, sample SAMEA2737828) | human gut metagenome | biome: human gut; feature: human-associated habitat; material: faeces | place: China | collected 2012 ... | reverse complement strand
GTATCGCGTAGGGTTCTCCCACTCGTTCTGCTGTGCCCATGTCAGACTTGCCAGACAGAGCAGGAGACCTAATATTGTTGTTTTCTTTTTCATGAACTATGGTTTGATTTCAAAAACAGCCGACACAAATGGCCGGCTGCTTTCACCAATTATAAATATAAATATTGAGACATTATTTCTAATCATTAAACAGCAACGGACCGTAGCTTGGATGTCCCCCGTCATACTTATCTTCCGTATACGTTTCCAGTAATGATTCTGTGTAGGGCATACTTAATTTCTTACGTTGTACATAATGATTGTATACCATATAAAATACAGGCTGCCAACAATTACCCCGCTCTGTATCCACTCCTCCATTTTTATCTTTGGTCTCTTTGGAAATAACGTCCCATTTACAATATTTGCCTGTGACATCCGTCCAAGTTTCAAAAGGCACATCATACCCTAAATTATATTTTACCGTATATTCATAACCTAATAAGGCACGGTTCTCATATGCAGAATAAAGGTCATTTCCTTGTTTCCAAGCTAATTCACAGATAGCAGATACGGCCCCAAGTCCTAGTACAGTATGCTGTTGATCACGTCCAGACTCTTGGCACTGTCCAGTATCCCCATCAATATAATGTGAAATAGTACCATTATCATTCCCATACAAATAAAAATTCACACATTTTTTATACATATCTACATCATCCCACAAAATAGCAGCAGCCATATAAGATTTTGTCACATGCAAGCCCCAGTTTCCATTCGTGTAAGGATCGGTATTATAAAACTCCTCCCACACCGGAAGAAAGACATTACGAAGCATATCGTTTACTTTCTGAATATCAGTCTCACTGATTTTATCATACGTATGGCTTAACATTTCTAATGCATAGACAATTTTGATTCCTTCAAGACCAGCCATTAATGCGGTATCATTTCCATCAATGTCTTTCAAAACCTCTGCATATGCCAACATCAGTTCCAATGATTTCTTCGCATAATTTTCATCCTGTGTAATCATCCACATTACTGAATTTAAATATACAGCATCAAAATCCTGTTCAGCATTTCGCTTGGTATATCCATAATTTCCATCACGTGCAATAACTTCATAAGGCCCTTTTATCGTATAAGAAGATTGTGCCAAAGGCTCTTTTTCCAATGCTTGAAAAACACTATAAGCAGGTTCCTGTTTTTCCTTTACCATCTGGCGAATATGATCAATGTCTTTCTGTGTATGAAGTATACCTGGATGTTCCAGAGACGGTTCATAATTTGCACCAGACAAAGGCCAGCTATCTATATCATTTACTCCATGCTCAAACTCAGCTGAACAGCTCATTGCCATTAAACCTACGGCAACTAATGGAAAGAATATTCTATTTAACTTCATATTTTTCTGTTTTATTGTTAGGTATTAGGTATAAGGAAAGAATGAAAGAGACGAACCTATAAAAACATTATTCGCCCAATATAGACTACAGATTTCGTCTCTTTCAATTTCCATTGTATTTATCGTCCCTTATTTCTTTTCTTCATTTATTAAACTCTTTAAAGCTTCTTCCGACTCGAATGTTTTAATCCAGTCCACATCTATCGTGCCCGTTTCATCAGCTTCATACCAAATTTTCCAAATTTCAAATACGACATTATCTACCTTCTGCAATTTTGTCGGCATCATTTCCGTATTCACTTTCTTTTTAGTAAAATCAGCATAGAAAACTTTGTAATCACCACAATCCAATACTTCCATGGCTCTGTTTCCCTTATTCGTATCGGCACCATATTTACCTCCAGATGATAAACCACCCCACATATCAAGATACCACTCCATCTTTGTAGATACTTCAAATACATCTTTGGGGAATCTCACTTTAAATGCCAAAATCGGATAATTAGCCACATTAAATTCAAACCCTCCAGTTCGTTTGATTCGGATAGCTTTATAATTTTTGTCAGCACCTGGGAAAAGACTTAAAATACCCTGATCTTCCAACCAGTTGAATTCCAGACATTGTCCGTTAAAGTTCTCCCATGAGTTCATAAACTCGAATGAATCATTCATTTTACCCTCAGCTACTATTACATTCATAGAAGCAGAAATAGGATTACCATCACCATAGTCTGCCGTAGCAGTAACCACAGCGGTTCCATATTTCTTAGCAATAAAGTGTCCGTTTTCATCAACCTCAACTACTTCCGGTTTACTGCTTTCCCATTTCAAAGCTGAAAGTGTCGCATTGCCCGGTTTTACATTGAGTTGAGGTACATAAACTTCACCTAATGCCAACTTATCTGATTCTTTAACAAAAGAAAGAGTTTCTATAAAGATGATGGGCTTCACAGTAATTGTAAACTCTTTAGTAAAATGCTTTCCATCTGTAGCTGTTGCCTTAACACGTGCAGTCCCAGCTTTCACGCCTTTCACAACCCCATCCTCGGTCACAGTTGCAATCTCGGGAGTCAAACTTTCCCATTTCAACGTAGGATAAGTAGGATCTGAAGGAATTGTTTGCCATCGCAACTGCAATGAAGCAGTTTCATAAACTTCCAGTTCATTTTCCGTCATATCAAGATTGATATCTTCTATAAAGATAATCTCATCTACCACCTTGATTTCAACAGTAGAAGTAACCGCAAAACCTACAGCAGGCATTACTGAGATAATTGCTGTTCCTGCATGTACAGCCTTTATCCGTCCCTCTTCATCTACACTAGCGATTTCAGGACTTCCTGATTTCCAAATTACTCCCTTATCTGAAACATTTTCTGGCAATACGCTGTAATTCAATATAGTATCACTTCCTACCAACAACGGTAATACAGGTGTTACATCTAAATTAATATCAGAAATAAGTACCTTTTCATTCATTTCGGGTGACACCATTTCATCGTTGCACGAAACCATAGATGCCATTGTCCCTATTAAACAAACAGCCGCACAACCTTTATATAATATATTTTTGTATGTCATGATTGATATAATATTATTAGATTGCTAATACAAATAAAACTATTACTCCCAACCTGGATTTTGTTTCAAATTCGGATTCAATTGCAACTGGTCCTTCGGCAGAGGGAATAAATAATGTTTATCCTGCCACTGACGACCGGTTTCCATTACGATTACTCCATAACAGGCTTCTCTTCCTGGCCGAAGGATACAAATAATGTTTCTCCTCCCAAACACGACCCTGTTCGTAAATAATACAACCTTCTGCGTCCATGGTTTTAGAAGAAGCGTCCGACCATTTTGTTTCATACTCAGTACCTCTCCATTTAACACCTGTAAGATTCATCGACATTTCCTCTTCTGCTGTTTTCCATCGTTTTAAATCATCAATACGGAAATTCTCATCATAGAATTCAACAGTACGTTCACGACGTATCTCAGTACGCATATCCAAATTATTAGCAGAAACAAAAGCATTGGTCAAATCGGGCATATTAGGATTAACACGTTTACGTGTTAAATTCAAACTGATTGCCAAATCTTCATCAGAAATTTTATCATCGCGTTCAAATACAGCTTCAGCATAATTTAACAGGACCTCAGCATAACGGATAATTGGATAGTCATACGCTTCCATCCCTGTAGGTACCCCATCACGTTCGCAACACCATTTGTGTGGAAAATATCCCGTACCGGTAGAAGGCATATAATTCTTATGAGAAGCATTTGCTATCTCTTCCGCACTTCCTGTCCAGTCAATACGTCCTCCTCCGGTTCCCCAATAAGTATGCCCTGGTATCATAAGCGTATTGCTCATTCTGTTATCTCGGTCCTTGAACTCGGAATCCACTTTACTATAATCCCATGTCTGAGGGTTAATGGGTAAGCCATTACTTTGCAAATACATATTTGCCATTTTACGTGTCACGTATACAGCATTACCCAATCGTCCTTGTGTGATATTAAAACCAATAGAAGCCAATGTAGGATCATGACGTCTAGTAAAGATGTATTCCTTATTCCCACTTTTAGTAATACCAGCAGGATTCGATTTATCATTTTCAAGGATAAAAAGATATTTGTAAGCTTCAGTACCTAATTCCTCTGGAGCAAACAGTTCAAAGAAACCACTTTCTATTACATCATGAGCAGACGTTGCAGCTATATCTAATAATGCGCTTGAACGATCATTGTTCTGTCCGCCATTACGGAACTTTTGCCAAGTACCTTCATAAAGAGCGACACGGGAAAGAAATGCACTGGCAGCCTGACTAGACAAACGACCTTCATCTTTACTGCTAATCTCATTTGCTTCAGGAAGAAGTCTGATTGCTTCTTCCAAATCTTCCAGAATAAAATCAACCACCTCATCGCGAGAGTTACGGGCCATTTGCATTTCAGGTGAATCAATATCCAATGGAGTACGAGTAATAATGACATCTCCATATACCTGCAACAAATCAAAATAACAATAGGCTCTGAAGAAATGGGCCTCACCCACTGATGTTTCGATATCTGCCGGAGCAGCATAACCTTCAGCCTGCTGCAATAATGTGTTCACCTGACGGATACGATTGTAATTATTGGTGTAAGTTTTATCCGACGACGGAATACTATTCGTTCCATTACTGTAGACATCCAATGTGATTCCTGTCCGCAAATCAGAACGAACATCACTATGAGGACTATCATCCAATTGTTTAAAATCGACAGTCCAGCCATAGAACTGAGTAGCAAACAATTTAAAATGGTCTGGAGTCTGCCAGTAATTTGTATCTGCCAACTGAGTTTTCGGCTCCATGTCAAGACATGACTGAAACGTTAGCATAGAAAATAATCCCAAAATATATGTTATCTTTTTCATCATTTCTTTATTTTTAGAAAGTAGCATTGATACCAAAAGTAATTGTACGGTTAAATGGATAGCGCTGTTTATTTTGCACTTTGCGTGTAGCCTCAGGGTCCCAGCCATCGTTTATATATGACTTTTCCCACAAATCTGCTCCCGCAACATATACACGTAGATTGCTCAAGAAGCCGGTTTTACTTATCAAATTCTTAGGGAAGGTATATCCTAATACAATATCCTTCAAACGAAGATAAGCACCATTTTCTACAGACCATGTGGAAGCCATGTAATTATAATTATTAATATCATTATTGTTTGAGTAGCTCGGATAATGGTTGTTGGGAGTTTCAGGACTCCATACTTTCCCTATACTTTGGTTAGATGTATTCAACCAAATTGCTTTAAAGGGGACTTTCCATGCATCAATTTCACGATAGATGGTACGATTTCCAACTCCTTGAAATACCGCATTGAAATCAAATCCCTTCCATTCGAAACCGAAGTTGAAAGAGAAAGACAGTTTAGGATCATCAGTACCTAAAAAGACTAAATCATCCTGAGTAAGTTTACCATCCTTATTGACATCCTCATACATGTGGTCGCCCAAACGAAGGTTAGCAGGCATATTTACGGAGTTGTTTCCAGTATATTTCTGTGTATACTTCATCAGTTGCTCATCTGTCTGAATCTTTCCCATATAACGATACCCAAATATAGAGTTTAACGGATAGCCATTCAATGCAGCATTATATCCAGCTTTCACCACCACTTCTCCTCCATCAATCAATTCATTCGTCATATAAGTTAGCGTTCCACCCAAATGATAGTTTACCGGACCTATTTTATCATGCCAAGTCAGACTTCCATCATAACCTTTTGCTGTAAACTTTCCGGTATTGGTACTTGGTGCTGTACCACCTAACACACCTGGATATAAACGGGAAATCAACATGTTGTTATTTTTTTTCATAAATAATTCAAAAGTTCCGGTAAGGCGATTACCTATGAACCCAAAGTCTATACCCAAATTGTAATTATAAATACGTTCCCATGTACGCACATTACTTACCAATCCCGCTGATTCCACATAAGTACCCTTTGACGTTCCCAACAAAGCGCCACTGTTAGACTTATAATTATACAACTGAATACCATCATAACGTCCGATACCACTTTGATTACCAACTTCTCCGTATGAAGCACGTAATTTCAATTCGCTCACGTAATCATGAATACCTTCCATAAATTTTTCTTCACTGATACGCCATCCTGCAGATGCTCCCCAGAAGAAATTCCAACGATTTTCGGGTAGGAATTTAGAAGAACCGTCATAACGGGCATTCAACTCTGCCATATACTTCGACTTATAATTATAGTTGAAACGTCCAAAATAAGACAATATGGCCTCTTCCCACTTATCAACTTTATCAATATAAACTTGCCCCTTACCATTCAATGATTCAATGGCAGACTCCACATCCATGACTTTAGTAGCGCTGTAATCGTATGCTGTATAATCATACTGTACACCTCCCATCAAAACCAAATCATGAACCTCGTTCAACAACTTTTTATAAGTGAGGTAAGCAGAAGCCATATAATTATCTGTACGGGATGCACTCTTCATGTAAGAAGATTTTTCCTGTGCGGGATAAGGAGAGTTCTCGTTCCGGATTAACGTACCATCATACTGATACCAGTCAATGGACAAATATTGTTCATCGCGCATAGCAGAATTAGTAGAATAGCCTAAAGTCCCCTGAAAATCAAGCCCTTTCAGGATATTTACCTTTAAGACCTCATTTACACTCATATTGGTAACCGTCAGCTTATTGTCGCCACCTAGTTCTACCTGCCAGTTAGGTGTATGAATCCCTCCCCATGCATAAGGCTTACCATCTATAGTTGATATTGGTAAACCTGGCTGAGGAATAGAAACCCCCAAAACAGCACCAATCTGTGTGGGAGCTACCTGATGCTGACGACTAGCAGCCATATTGGACTCCAAACTAATGCGATTGGAAATCTTGAAACTATTAGATAAACGTACATTATAACGTTCATTCGAGTTATTGCCCCATTGCAAAGTACCCTGATCATTCAAATAACCCAATGAAAGGCGATAACTAGATTTTTCCGTCCCCCCAGAAAGACTCAAGTTGTGTTGCGTAGAATTTGCATTTCCCCATAACACATCCGTCCAGTTCATATCATGAAAAACAAAATCAGCTACACCGATAAATGCACCAGGTATAGGATCAGGCACTGAACCATCACCCCCATTCAGATTTATCCAGCTCCCTTTCAAGGACTTTGCCAGTTTAGCATAACGTATCCATTGGTCGTCCTCTCCATAACCATCATTAGTACGAGCCTGAATTACACCGTCTGCCCATTCATCAAGACTCATCAGACGAGGCTGTAATCCCACGATTTTACGAGTAAATGAACCACTATATTCTATTTTGGCCTTACCTGCATCCGGTCGTTTTGTGGTTACTAAAATTACACCTCCTGCAGCCTTGGCTCCATAAATCGCAGCAGAAGCATCTTTTAAGAAATTAATAGACTCAATGTCATCTGCACTTAATTGAGACATTTCACTTACACTACTTGCAGGCACACCGTCAATAATCAGCAACGGGTCTACAGAATTCTTAGATACTGCACCACGTATGGATATTCCCCATCCTTCCTCACCAGGAGCAGCAGAAGAACGAGTAATACGTAGTCCTGGTACCTGTCCTTGCATAGCTGAAAGAGGGTTACTCACCGTTCCTTTGTTTTGGAACATTTTCTCATCCACAACTGTCACAGAACCGGTCAAGGTCTGCTTCTTTTGAGCTCCATAGCCTACAACCACTACTTCATCCAAAACCTCTGTATCTTCCTTAAGAATGACTTTCGACAAATTAGGATTAGAAGCTGGCAATTCTACCGTTTTATAGCCAATATAAGAAATCACCACTACTGCATTCTTAGAAGACACATTCAACGAATAATTTCCGTCAATGTCTGTGATCACTCCATTTGTAGTTCCTTTTTCAAGAACACTTGCACCAATAACGGGGATACCCTCCGCATCCAGCACTTGTCCTTTCACACTTACCGATTGCAGAACCGATTGTACAGAAGTCACCTCCGCATGCATCGGAGCCACATTGCCGGCTACTAAAGCCGAAACCATCATGGCTGAAAAAAGGACTCTCTGCGATGAATTTTTCAGAAAACCATTCTTCATAAGATTAAACTTTAAATTAACGTTTTTACTTCTTATCATTATTTTATATACATTGTTTCATATAGTTGCGTACTTCCTTGCGGCTGATGAACAAATGATTCTCCACCGTACGCTGTGAAAGATTTAACTCGGCTGCAATATCTGCCGATGTTTTCCCCTCAAAACGATTCATAATATAAATTTTCCGACGCTGGCAAGGAAGACATTTTACCCTCATCAATTCTTGCTTCTGCAAGTCACGTACAATGACACAGGCATCTGCATCTCCAGCACGCTGTGACTGATAATTTTCCTCCAGATAAGCGGCCACTTCCTGTTTTTTATAAAAATGGCGGAGATAGTCAGACACCAGATTACGTACAATCGTAAACAAGAAATATTTTACGGTATCGGGACGAAGCATAGCACGGTATTCCAAAAGGCGAAGATATGCGTCCTGAACCAAATCTTCCGCATCTTCTTTTTTCCCTATTTTCTTATAGATATAAAAGAAGACCGACTGATGGTAGTCCGCAAAAATCTGTGCTACTAGCTCATTGGATGTGTTCGTCAGGTCTTTCATAAATTAGCTTGTTTTGGTTTTTTGACACTGCAAATGTATCTACAATCCCAAAAAACTAAAAACAAATGTAACATGGAATAAATCTCACCTTATCATGCAAGACTAGTTTCTACACAAACAATTGATTAACAACGAAATAAAACATCCCGCACGAGAGTCTCAAATTATTATTTGACACTTACGTACAGGATGTTTTTCCCTATTTTGACACTAAAAAGTCCGTTAATCTACCGGACGATGCTCACCTGAGACTTGTTTGATGTATTCGTTCGGAGTTATTCCTGCCAGTTTCTTAAATGTGCGGAAGAACGAGGCACGCGAACTGAAACCACAAAGTTCTGCCATGGCCGTCAGAGTATATTTTGCATACTCATCTTTCAGGATAAGCGACTTGAATTCTTCTACACGATATTCGTTGATGTAATCATAATAATTCTTCTCCAAATACTGGTTAAAGAGATATGAAAGTGAGTGAGAAGTTGTGCCTATTGCTACGGCAAGGTCTGCCACTTTAAGGTTCGGATTGCGATAGGGTTTGTTGCGCTTCATTTCCTGCTCCAGCAAACGGAAAAGTCGCTTACACTCTTCCGGACTGACTTTATTCGTCCGGTATTTATCCTCAGTGGAAGATGTTGACTTTTTCTCAGGTTTCGGCATTGCTGGCCTCTCCAACACTTCTTCCTGCGCAATTTCGACTTCCTGAGAGGTTTCTTCAGGTTCTTTTTCCGTCTTTTCTGCCTCTATGACTACCGGCATTTCGGTATCATTAATACCGTTCAGTTTGCGCAATACAGACCATACCACGCGCAACAGACAACGACGGAATATATATACACCAGCCACCACCAAAACTATTATAATAAATAGGTACAACCCATGCAACCAGGAACGATTCGGAATGCAAATATCCAGCGTCATGGCAGAATCAGGATAACCAATCTGACGGATAATGAAGGAAGTGACCCCAGAAGGCAAATCATATAAAGAAACTTCCGATTTTCCCATCAAGGAAATCCATTCTCCCTCCTCTCCTAACTTATACTCATACATCAGGCTGTTCGGGTCGCTGTACGTAAGTGCAGAGAACTGAATGATTACACTCTTCTGCGAATTCTCCAGCGTGAGCGCATAATGACCTTCTTCTCCAGAAAGCTGATGCTGCATGCTCTTACCATTGACCAGCACATCCGACAACGAAATAATATAACGGCTGGGGAGCATATCCATGTCTTTCCCGTTCAGGCGCACCAGTCCTCTGGAGTTACCAAACCAGAAGTTTCCTTCTTCATCTTTTATCGGAATGCAGTTGATGAATATCAGACTGGGAATACCATCGGCAAAATTGAAAGGTACGACCTTGGTTTTCTTGTCGAAACGGTACATACCCTTATTGGTCGCCACCCATAACCAGCCTTCCGAGTCTTCCACCACGGCCATCAACGACTTTCCATCCAACAGCGTTCCTGGAGTGAGCCGGCTAAAATGACTCATGGTAAGGTCGGATACAAACAATTCTCCTTTATCTGGCAAGAAATAGAGCTGATGGTCAGAAGTTTCATAAATCATACGGATTTTTTCTTTATGCACAAATCCTTCCGGGAACACATCGTTCTTCAAGCTTTCGGACGACGGGTCCCAGATGCAGATACCGCTTTCCGTACAAATCCATCCTTTATGGGATGAATCAAAATAAATCTCATAAACGTTGCCTTCGGGCAGCTTGGAACTGTCGCTCTTGAAGTGACGCACAATTTTCCCGTTCCGGTAACAATACAATCCAGCAGAAGTACCTATCCACAGATTTCCCCGATCGTCAGGACGAAGTACAAAAATATGTCCATGCCGGAAGGGTTCGGAAGCAATCTCAAAATCCCGCAGTTCCAGTGTGACCCCATCGAGCACATACATACCTCCCCCATAGGTTCCGATATAATATTTCCCGTCGAAATAACAGCTTGACACAATGATGGAAGCCCGCAGACGGGGCGCCTTGAATATCTGGAACCTGCCATCGGCCTCATCGATAAACACAAAGCCATCGCGCGAACCTATCAGTTTCTGACTTCCATGAAAGGCAATGGTACGGACAGCCATGTCTCTGGAATCAAACAAATTCTCATATTGATAGGTGGAAAACAAGTCGCTCTGGAACAAGGTGTAGTCTACACCCAACTGGTAAAAGCCAATCCATAACAAGCCGTCACGGTCGACCAATACAGAGTACACAGAATTGGAACGAATCTGGCTATCCGCCTCACGGTCATGCCGAAAGGTACGGATAACACGCTGGCGACTCACTGAAATAAAATGTACACCGTTTCCGTCCGTTCCTACATAGAGCAGGTCTTTCCCATCGCCTGACAAGGCAGAGATGACTCCGCAACCTACATCCAGATAGCGTGAAAAGTGCTTGCTGGCTGTATCAAAAAGCACCAGCCCGCTAGTCATTGTACCCATAAAAATCTTTGAACCGATACGTGTGATGTTATAGAAAGAAAGGTTCTGCCCGTTCTTCGCCAATTTGTCTGAGAAAGAAGTGATGGACTGGTCGGACAAACGAAGAGATTTCAAGCCTCCCATCGTAGAGAGCCACAATATACCGTTTTCTCCTTCCACCATTCCCGTTACAAAATTCGCACGCGAAAAGATATTCTTGTCTACCAGCACATGTTCAAAAACTCCTCCCTTGTATACATACAATCCTTTTTCCGTTCCTACATAGAGCACATCCCCCAACTTACAGAATGCATGTACCCCGCTTGTAATCATTTCAGGAGCCAGCCGTTCGAGCTTCTCGGCATCATCGGCCAGACGGAAAAGTCCCATGCCCGTGCCAACCCACAGTTCATTGCCCGGCATCTCAACCAGTGCAAACACCCGCTTCAGGTTCTCATTGCTGCCCTCTACCATGTAATGCTCCAGGCGTATACCATCAAAACGCTCTACTGAGGTATTCGTTCCCATCCAGACATAACCTTTTGAATCTTTGTATATCGTATTAATGACCAAATCAGGAAGTCCGTCGGATACGGACAAACTACGGATTTCGGAGGAAACAGCTCCCGCTTGCAAACAGCACAGACTGGTTAACAAAAGGAGATAAATATATATCAAACATTTCTTCATTTACAAAACTGCCATAGGTTTCATGAGCAAAAATACATAGAATCTGCCTATATTTCATAAAAATATCCGACAAAAAACCGCACTGTCTTCCCAGACATCAATACAAAACCTCATACCCTGATAAGTACTGTCAAAGAAGTACTACAATACTTCCTCGACAGTACCACAGTACTTCCTTTGCAGTACTGAAGTACTGCAAAGGAAGTACTGGAAGAGCGTATACAATTATAAATCAATATATTACTACAAAAGTAAACTTAAAATTTCATTTTACTTCAAAAGACGTAACTCTTTTGAAACTGAAAGCGTATATTTTTTCTTTCCTACAACTACCCTACAAGGAGCCGTAGCTGTGTACATCCATTTTCCATCTTGCTTCAACAGCAAAACATCAGCAGGTACATCTGTCCGGATGCTCACTCCATCCGCTTCCAGTTGTGTACCGTTGCCCAGGAAAGCCTGAAGAGCCTCTCCCTTTTCCGACTGACGACACAGCGCATAGCCTGCACGGGCCTGCAGCTTTTCCAACTTGCAGTGGTGTGCATTCTCATCCGACGACAGAATCCAGTCGACATTTCCATTGGTCAGCGCCACGCGTATACCGACATGGCTTCCCTGCTGTTCACTCTTTACCTGCGGATAATCAACTGACGCAATGCAGGAAGGTTCTTTTAGGGTAGAAGGTTCATACACGGCCACAAACGGACGGTTCCAGGCTTCTCCTTTCTGGCGTGCCACGAAAGTAAGCGTAGGCTGGTCCTTGATGGAATACGGCATGTTCTTGATACGGCTCAGTCCTTCCGTCATGGGGCTCAGGGCTGAAAAGATTTCGCGTCCCTCCTCCCCTTTCATCCAGAGGTTCATCGTAATATCGTCCTTGTCGGGCATCTGGATGGTAAATCCGGCTTTCACGTCTTTGCTTGTCACCGCCCGCTTCTTATTATTATATAGGAATAAGCATACAGATGGGCTCCGGCAAAGGCCAGTTCCTGCGTAGGCTGAAGTCCGAGTTCACTGCCATCGGCCGCTGTCAGCGTCATCTGCTGTCCTAAGTTATGATAGAAATAGTCGTGCATCTTGTCGCCGCCTTCTACTTTCCGGCTACGGAATATATCGATATAATAGCCTGCAGAATCGCCCACATTGACAATTCCGTTAAGGCGGGTCTGGTCGGCAAAAGTTTCCGGTTCGCGGAAGTAGACTTCACTATAAGAAATCGGCTGATAAGGAAGCCGTTCGCCTGCCCATTTACATAGCAAGTGGAATCTGGCAGACTGCAGGCTGGGCATCTATTATGTATACTGCAGCATTATCTAATGCGAGCAAAGAGTTGGAAGAAGCGGCAGTTATGGATGGTGCAAACCTTTTGCAGCAGATCTGGTACGTGGAGCTTCCGGCGATTAAGAACATTATTGTAATTCAGTTTATCCTGCAGGCAGGAAATATTATGAGCATTGGATTTGAGAAGGCATATGCATTGCAGACAGATATGAACCTGCCGGCATCAGAAATTTTATCTACATATGTATATCGCATCGGTCTTTTGAACGGTGATTATGGTTATTCTACGGCAGTAGGTCTGTTTAATTCAGTTGTAAATGTAATTCTGTTGATTTTTGTAAACTGGGTTGTTAAGAAACTGAATGACGGAGAAGGATTATAGGAAAGAGGTAGAAAGGATGGAGAAAAAAAAGAAGAAAAAATATTCAAGGACAGACAAAGTAATCCTTGGAATCGGATTTACCATTCTTGGTTTATTCGTCCTTTCTATAGCAATACCGATTATCTATGTGGTATTAGCGTCCTTTATGGATCCGACTGTTTTGAATAACCAGGGATTGAGTTTTAACATTAAGGACTGGACATTAGATGCATATCGAAGAGTATTAGAGAATGAAATGATCTGGCGTGGCTTTTTAAATTCCTTCCTGTATTCACTTGCATTTACAGTTATTTCTGTTTTTGTGACATTGTTGGC
>ERZ773155.2503-NODE-2503-length-13725-cov-12.157279_pt1 | contig 13725 bp, 21 predicted proteins | sample MGYA00511262_ERZ773155 | MGnify/ENA primary metagenome ERZ773155 (study PRJEB29015, sample SAMEA2737828) | human gut metagenome | biome: human gut; feature: human-associated habitat; material: faeces | place: China | collected 2012 ... | reverse complement strand
GAAAGGGACAGAAAAACCTTTCAGAATATGATTGGATGGGAGATAAGGAAATGAATTTTAAAATTACTATTAAAGAAGTCCATGAAGCAGTTGTTTATGTTGAGGCGAACAGCTATAAACAGGCGTTAAAAAAGGTTGAAGATGAATACTGGAAGAACCCGAACGATTATGTACTTGAACCAAAGGATACAATTTTTGAGTGAAGAAAAGCCCGCCAAACGGCGGGCTTTTACTATTTAAATGCAATTTCTGTAACTTTAGATTCATCCGAATATTTAGGGGTGACAGCGTTATAATCTCCAATCGAAACAACTCTTGCGTATTCATTCAGTAGGATTCCAGCTGAACCTTCGAACAATTTATTGTTACAAGATACAACGTAGCAACCGCCCTGCAATGCAATTGGATAAGCGCCATTTACAGAACGGATAAAACAGTTGTTAATCATTAGACATGGCAGAGTGTTATTTACAACTTCAACCTCTATTCCAGATGTACTTGTAGATGGGTTAAAAAATCGACAATTTGAAACTTTCCAAACACTATCAGTTGTCGTATCCTTAAAATCTATTTGACCACCACCAGTTGGGCTGGATTGCTGATGATTTCCGTTAAAAGTTGAATGTGCAATCTCAACAATCGGAGCACTTGTAAAAATGGCATTAAGTACATAATTGTTGAAAGTGCAACCCTCCACTTTAAGTTTGTTTTTTGTTCCAACGCTATTATTACACCAAATTGCGAATTGGCCCTTGTTAGAACCATCAAACAAGCAATTAGTAAATGTAGCATCGCAATTCTGCGTCATTCCGCATGAAATTGTATTAACATTCAGATAATCAGTGCAATCAATTACACAGTTTTCAAGTTTAGCAACGTTATCCAACGCAATTCCAGAAGTTCCACCAAATTTAATTCCCATGATTACACAATTACTAAAAGTTATAGAACCGTTAATTTTTATAACACTTTCTATACCATCCCCCAAAAATTGGCAGTTTGAAAATGTTCTTTCACCATTAAAAGTCCATGTTCCCGCGGGGAAATACAATTTTTTTATATTCGGAATATCGGAAATTTCGTGAATACCGGGTGGAATTGAATTACTAACGTTAATAAATGTTTGTTCATCAAATAACTTGTTAATATTATTAGTATTAGTTGAAGCGTTATTCCTTGCTGTTTCGTCTTTTATACTATAAAAAACTCCACCGACTTTTAATTGTTTTACGTCCATATTCAACCACCTATTTTTTTAGATGTTATAGTTAAAACTTCACCAACAACTGTGATATCTTGAACATCTGTGTTATTGATTTTTTCAATTTCACTCGCGCTAGTAGGGTCTGATATATTGTATGTTTCTTTGCCAATTTGAATTTTAGTAATATTAGCCATTTTTACACACCTCACTTGTTATAATCATTTTTTCATCAAAAAACTCCACCGACTTTTAATTGTTTTACGTCCATATTCAACCACCTATTTTTTTAGATGTTATAGTTAAAACTTCACCAACAACTGTGATATCTTGAACATCTGTGTTATTGATTTTTTCAATTTCACTCGCGCTAGTAGGGTCTGATATATTGTATGTTTCTTTGCCAATTTGAATTTTAGTAATATTAGCCATTTTTACACACCTCACTTGTTATAATCATTTTTTCATCGATTACAGAATGATTACTTACAAAATTAGCATTCACGCCAAAATTGATAGCTTCTAAATCCGGGATATAAACCGCTTGTAATCTTTCTATAATATTACAAATATTTTCAGAGAGTATAGCTTCTGCTATTTTTTTATCTACTTCATTTAAGTAGCCATTTAATATATTTATACATTCGTTAATAGCCCCTTGCAATTTACACAGAGCGTCATAATAAGATAGTGCATCAGTATAAGCAGATGGTAAAGCGGGGGTACAACACCGAACCACATTTAAAAAATCCATATTGTTTTCATCTCCTTTAATAAAGTTTCATAAAGCAGTTTTGTATTTCCGGGTTGTTTATAATCTCCATATCAATGTTCAGGAATGTTTCCCGGTAGTCTTTCAACAATTCGCTCAAATTATGATACATATTTCCGCGTACTTTCTTTTCAAAATTCCTATCACGCTTCTGCAAATTGTTTGCAGTCGAAGAAGCTGAGGAATCATTTAAAGTCGCAGAAGTTAAATATTTTCCGTCTGCAATAGCACCATTATCTAACAACCCTTGCGGGGTATCGCTGTAAAGACTTTTTCCGTCTGCTGTGTCTGTGCGTGTACCGCCACTTTCAACGTTTTCCAGTTCCATATTTGTTTCAACATAATTGTAAGCATTCAAAGGGTCAAAGTCAAGTTGAGCACTTTTATAGAGTTGGTTATAATACGGCATTATTTCAGTCATAGTGCGGTTAAGATAAAGTTTAAAAAGCCCCGCTGTTTCTGCACCAATCTCCCTCATCCAGTAATGTATGATAATTTTATTATTAAGCGTATCGCGGTATTTTTCATCAAAAATAGGGTAATCCTTTAAGCCGATATCATAACCATTTTGGATTAGTTGCCTAAGCTCTACGGTGTAGTTACTCATTGTTTTCACCGCTTTCAATTGTTTCCGGCACAATCGGAATTTCTGAATTAAATTCAACACTCATATTTATTCCAAACATTTCGTTTATCTTTTCGCACGCCTGTTTTCGTTCATACAGGTAAGATTCACGTATCATTTCGAGCGAACCGAACGGGACGGCGGCTTCATTTGCAACAAGTCTTTCCCGTTTATCTGTGAAAGCCGAAACGACTCCAAGGCTTGTAAGTGCTTCATTATAAATTTCTGTTTTTACACTCAACAAATCACGGGCGATAAACGGAATATCCAAGTTAATCGGCTTTATGCTGTCAAGATTCAAAGATTTATCGCCATAAATAAACGGTTGACCTCCGTCCAATTTCATAATTAGATTTTTAAGGGAAAGCCGTTCCTTTTCGTTGCACGCAATAAAAGCCGAAAATTTTTGTAAATTGGCATTTGTTTCTGCATTGCGCTGAATTTCATACAGCTTTTTTGCATACTCATTTATAATATAAGCGTCTCCCGTCCTTACCATATTATTAAAAATAAGCACGCTATTTGTTTCATCTAACATTCTAAAAGGCGTGCCATTTGCGGCAATCGCGCTTCGTTCAGACGGTACGCCGTACCAGTTGAGCGGGCCTGTGTATGCAACCCCCAAACCAAAAAATTGGTCTAAGCTATCCTCATAGAAAACCAGAGCAGAACCCTGTGTGATGAGCATTAATTCAAGATATCGAATATCAATGCCTTTTGGCACATTTTCCCATTTAAAGCGAGCTAGTGCAATGTTGAGCAATCGGATTGTATATTCGTTGTATGTCACATTATTTAAAGCGAGAGAATCAAAAAACTGATAATCTCTACCGCCTATTCCTTTTTTTGCCATTCAATCCACCTCTTTTCGTGCTTAGGGTTTAATTTTGGGTTATTTTTCACAGATTTACGTATTGCTTTGCATTGGTTACAGTTATTTCTATCCTTACAGCACCAACACCCATCTTGCTCTAACCAGTAATACAATGGCATAGACGGCCTAGCTTTATGTTTTGCTTTTCCCATATTAAACTCCTAAACAATAGAATTATCAAGAGCATAATTTTTAATATCATTCGTATGCCAAAAAGTAACACCCGTTTCAAATGCCTGTTTAATTCGATTGTGTGCTACAACAGGAATACTGTCTATTAAATTAGCTTCTGTACACTTCACAAAATTCCAAGAACGTCGGCCATACAAGTTAGGCACTTTTGTTTGCAGGGTTTTGTAACCGTACATGGTAAAATAATCGTCAATGCGCTTTGCAAATTCGTATCGAATACATTTTGGAAAATACACAAAATCAAAGTAGCCGTTATTATAAAAAGCGCTTGCGTTTCCTGTGTTACCTCTTGCGCTATCAGGTATTATTTTGTGCTGTTCAACAGAAATCAAGGCATTTCCTACACTAGATACCGCTCCAACCGCACTTTGAACTGCGGAATCCCAATTTCCCGTTCCTATTCCAGACGCAACCCCAAGAACCCCGCCTATACCGTCCACAATAGCGTTAAAATTTATCCCCATTTGGTTTTGAGCGTACCAGTTTTTAAAGGTGTCGTTTATCCATGAGCAAGTTGGATATGCGCTTGTGGTTATTGTTTCATCATAGTTAACATTCAAACCCTTATAAGCGCGGGGTATAGCAACAACCGGGGCTGAACCTCCAAGAGCACTAAACAAATTAAAAGGCCCATTGTTTTCAAGAAAGTTTATGTCAAAATATTCGTATCTGTATTCTTTTTCAGAAGAACCGGGGGAGCAAACGTTTAAAGTGCGGTAGGGATAAGCGTACATTTTATTATTTTTAGGTGTATACCCATCAAGAGGAGCGAAAACATTTTCCAGCTTTCTACTCATAATATCGCGTACACCTGCGATATTTACCCATCCGCTACTAGGGCTTTCGCTTGTAACCCCTATTAAATCTAACGGGAACATATAAATGCTTACAATGGCATCACCTTTACCACTTTTTGAATATTCATCAACAAAATTTGAAGCCTGTTGCCAAGCATCGGCTTTAAAATAACGATAGGCAAGAGCGTTAAACGAGTAGTCTAAAAAACTAGAGGTAGCAACCCCATCTAAACGCTCTGAAACAGCAATAATTATACCAATTGTAAAATCATACAAGCGGTTACTTATTAAATTCACTACACCTGTATTATAAACATATTCCCCTGTTTCCAGATTCTCCGGCACAAGGTTACTTCCAAATGTATCATCGTTTGTGTGCTCACGCTCAACAAAAGATATTTTTAAAGTATCATCTGCAAACCATGTTTGGAAAACATCCTGTTCAAAATACACGTCACTTTTATTTTCGTTCTGGAAACGAATATCTGTAATAAAATTAAAGTACCAGCGGTTGTTATTTCGGTAATACATGTAATTGCAGTTTGCAATTGTTTCATAATTTGCAGGGAACGAAACAAATTTATCGTCACGTTGATAAGTTGCGCCGTCCAGTGTAGCAACGATTTTTGTGGAAAGAAAAGAAAGACGTTCTTCCATATTCTGGAACAATCTAACATGCGCGTAATCATTTCCCCACGGAATACCCGCGCACAGATAAATTGTTGTGTTGGGGTTTATTGCCATTTTCTTCTCCTTTTATATTTGCCGGGCGGTATTACCCGCCCGGCTATAAACGTTAAGTGTTAACAGTAATTGTGGACATACCTTTTTTAGAGGTGTCATAAGTGGAAATTGCTGTAACAGTAACCGGGCCAGCTTCTGCTTTACCAATATAAAGAGTGCCGTTTCGATTGATATTTGTTGTCGTGTCAGAATTCCCGGAAATACTCCACGTCACACCCTGCGGGAAAAGGCCCGTACCTGTTACGGTAGCTTTCATCTGAATAGTGGTGCCCTTGTTTACGGCTGTAGCATCGGGTGAAACGGTAACACCTGTAATTGTGGGGGCAGTCGTAACAAACGCAACCGCATTCGCAAACGGACACACCGCCATGATTCTCCAATAGTGTGCCCAATACTGCCAGTACAGGCCCTGCCCGTTCATATCGCGGGTAAATTTCTGCAAAGCATCCCACACTGCGTAGAAATCTTCATCAATCAGAATTGCGTGCGTATCCTGAATGGGAATTTCATCCACAACAATAACACGATACTGAACCTTCGCGGGTTCAAGATTGAACAGGGTGCTATAACCAAGTACGGCCAAATATGCATCGGTGTCTGCATCAATTATAAGAACCTGTTTTTCTTTCGGTGTTGCAGTAAGGACACCAAGGCTATTGTAATCCGAGCGCATAAAAGCCATTTTGTTAGAAACAGCTTTCATTTTCGCAAGCGCCATGTGCGCGGACGTATTATCCGTTACTTCATCAATTACTTCAACAGCGAACTTGCCAGCCGTGCCATACTGCGCAAGCAGATTTTTCATCGTGGTAAATTCATCCAGTTCCGCACCCGTGTACATAGCATTAAATACAGAACTGATAAAATCACTAAGGCCCTGCCACGACATAAAGGCCTGTCGCAACATATCATCAGAAATAGTCTGCTTGTAAAATACCTGATAGTTTAGCTTCGCGAAAGCGGTATTTACGTCAGGAATTTCACGCTTCATCCATTCTTCCTCGGCCTGCGCCGGGTCAAACTGGTGGGCTTTAGTAAGATTCGTATATACAAGTTCTACCGTGTCGCCATACTCCAGAATGCCCTTTTTAAGCACCCTCATCGGATTTGTGAACAAACGATACGTAATCCACACCCGCCCAATAAGGTTCACAAGTGTATCAACAAAAGCATTCTGCGTGGGCTGATAATCCAGTACCGCTGTGCCAAATTCCCGGATATTATCCTGCGTCACCTGCGGGAGTCGATTTTCAAAGCTGGGATTTTCCGCAACCATCTGCGCACGTAGCGCGGTCAAAATCTGTGGTGTATTATTGGTTACATTTGTCAAAACTTTTGCACTTTTCATTTTTCAATTACCTCCTCATTAAAAATAGATTTAATTTTTTCCGTTTCATCTTTAATATCATCAAAATCATCGTCTTTCAAATCTTCAACATGCTTTCTAACAGCATCACGGCCAGTCAAAACCCGGGTAACATAATCACGCTTAAAATCCTTAAACGCATTGGAAATTTCGTCCATTTTATCGGACATTTCTTTCCAGTAACGTTCCATTCCCTCTTGCTCATCTTCACTATCGTGCAACCTGCGCAAATCTTCGCGCATGTCGTCCGTCATGCCGTCCTCACTATTGTAAAGACGGTCAATAAATTCACGGGCTTCGCTAAGTTTCATTTTTAGTTTTCTCCTTTCACTTTCAAGTTTGAAATAGCGTCTTTCAATTCAATGTACGCTTTCGTATTATCCGCAAGAGCATTTGTAAAATTTTCTTCACTTTCCGCATGCGCGTTCATCTGTTTGACATTCAGCCAAACAAGAACGCCGCACATTACAATCGGAAATCCGAGCGTACTAACTATCTGTGTCATTACCGTGTAATCCATTTTTCTCACACCCTTTTATTAGCAAATTCATTTGCTAAAATTTGGAAATCTGCAACAGTCTTTTGTGAATACAAAATATTACAGCATTTTCTTACACCTAGAAATATCCCGTACATAATTCCCACTTCTTTGGCACTTGCTTTTTGATAGTTGTAGTAACTTTCAATGTAAAGCGCTTTCAGCTTTTCACACATTTGGAAGATCACTCAAATCTTTGTTAAAGATTTTAAGAACGGCTACGTCTGTAATATCCTGCCAATAATTCCAGCTTCCAAACTCCTGTACTTTGTTAAGGTCATCCGGCTTCACGCGAAACTTCCTTTTATTACCAAAGTAAACATAATTTTCAGGGTCATTGCTTGCAGGACTGTTAATTGTGTGTCCGTTTTCGGCGAAAACAACAATCAGAATATTTGCAGTAAATTCGCCCGGCATAGGTGGCTCACCTCCCCCATATTCTACTTCATAACGCCCAACAATATTTGGGAAACCATCTTCGGGTGTTACCAGATTATTTGTAATCCCGCGGCCAACGTGCCATTCTTCATGGCAGTGCGGGCCGTTTGTATTACCAGTCATTCCGAAATTACCGATAGGTGTTCCAGCCGAAACAGAATCGCCGACATTTACAAGGCGTTCCGCGTGGTGCGCAGTCAGCACAGTGCGGTTAAGAGCCGGATAGTAAATCGCAATGAAATTTCCCCATGACCAGTTTCCACCCGTGCCGTATTCGCTACGTACAACTTCACCGTCACCAATTGCGCGTACCATCGTATCTCCCATTACTCCGGAAGCATCCCGCGTATTCCAGTCTTTCCCGCGGTGCGAACCTCCAAAAACCTGCGTGACATTTACAAGTGGGTTAGCCGTAATCCAAGTTGTGTAAGCCATTGTTTTTTCTCCTTTAAATAATTATTTTCAACATGCTTTTAATTTCATGCTGAATTTTTTCATTTTCATATGCTAGTGTGCCTGTTTCCAACGCTTCTTTTATTCTTCTGAAAAATGGATGCCGTTCATACTGCTTTACATATTGAATTGACTTGTTTATACTTTCTTTATCTGGTGTAAAAACCATAGTATTATAAGGGTCGTAATCGTATGATATAATTGTCATTCCAGTGTCATAGTCAAACCATACTCCATATTTTTTGTCCCTCCATACCAGGGTAAAATAAAACCGCGTGTTTTTACCTTTTTTCATTATTTGCGCTTCATCATCCAAATAAAATTTATTATCTACCGAATAATCCGCATAACCAAGGGCACGCGACATTTGCCCAAATCTTGTATTTTCTTTCGCTCTTTTAAATTCTGCACTTGTGGGAACTACCTGTAAAAGAATGTTATCTTTTACAACTGCACTTTTATTTTTCGGTAAAGATAAATCCCATTGTATGAAATAAGGGTTAGCCATTGAAATTGCGTTGCCTAACATGAATAAAATAACATCGTCTCGCATTCGTGCTATTGTGTCGTACAAGTCGAATAAAAGAAAAGGTTCATTCCGTAGATATGATGAATGCGGTTTATCAATGATAAACTCCTCAAAAATCAGATTTGAAATATCAGGAAACGCACTTGACTTATAATCACTTGCTTTTGTAAGCGCAAAAGTGTATCCGGCCAATTCTTCATTTATGTACCATTGACCACCGTCATATTCTATTTTCGTATCCGGAAAAACTTGATTTTTAATAATGTCGCTAAAATACGTGTCAGCAGTTTTTATTAACTCATCTTTATAGCGCCGAATATACCCGAACTGTTTACCCTTTTTCAGAAAGTCACGCACTGCTTTGATTTTCCATTGGTAGGATTTACCAATCCCACGCCCGCCAAGCACAATGTTAAAAAGTGCGTTGTACGATAACGTATTATTTATATCATAATACATAAAATCACCTCAACAGGATTTACAGGCAGAAATATTATAGCTTGCAAGGCCCGATGTTACAGACGGTCGGTTTCACCCGTTGCACTCCGCTGTAAATAGTATTTACATTTCCTGTAAATCCTATTATAATCATACCTGTAATTTACAAATTATGCCATGGATTTTTGTTGTTCAAATATGGATATTTAATTCCTTATATTAAACTCTTTATCAACAAGTACGATACCCCCGTCAACATGCACCGGCATAAGTTTTCCAGTATACGTTGCGCACGGATGAAAATTTTCCCATGTAACCTGTTCTTTCCCTTTATCGGGCAACCCCGCGCAGGTGACATGTAATTCACCATCTATTTCTTCAATATATGTTTTCGGCCTTAAAAATCGTGCCCTTGTAAAATGGCTTTCGTGTGCCCATGCACCCAATTTATAATCGTCAATTTCAATAAACTGTTTCACATCTTCTAGGGGAAGTGTTGTGTGGATGCTGTCGGTATCACTATAAATATACATGTCAACGCCATATTTTTTCATACTGTATTCCTTTATTTTCTGACTGGTTTCAATTGTGTATCTACGTGCGTAAGCCGTAATAAATGCACCAACAGGTAGATACAAGGCTTCTCTTGTCTCTGGCGGAGAAGTTCTGTATTTAACTACCCCCTTATCAAGATACGGATGTTTTTTCGCACAAATGGGGTCAAGCGCAAATTTACCGTATAGAGAATTCAGCATAATTTTTGACCAATTGCGCATAGTGGGGTTATGTTCTTTACCCGCCTTTATTTTTTCCTGCATCCATTTATCTATATACTTTTTAAACAAATCTTTTGAAGCTCTGAATTTCCAGCCGCGAATATATTCTAAATTGTAAACATTGTAATGTTTTAAAAACAACTCAAAATCTACATTTGTTAAGCAGAGTGGAACAATATCTCCATTACTTGATGTTACATATTCTGTTTGTATAAAACGGCTATTTCCTTTCAATTGAATTGTCGGCAAATATCCCTCTTTTAACTCAAATTCACATTTAAACAACTGAATGTATAGGGGGCGCTCTAAATCTTCAACATACTTACCATCATAAAATTTCGGCTCGCCCCAAGGCAAATCGCAGTAATACATGCGGGACGGGTACAGACTGTTTACGTCGAATACATTCCCCTCACCTACATCTTTATCCGCGTATATCGGATTTAAGTAAGTAAAGCCGCCTTTATAAGCCTTACGAATATCTTTATCATAATTCGGCTCAGGAAATAACGTTCTAAACCTCTTTTTCCCAATGATACTTTTAAAATCTTCTAACGCACAACTACCCTGCGTTAATTTTTCAAAGCCCATTTTAAAAATTCTATCTAACGCAAGTGACATTATTTGAACATCGTGTTTCAAATATTCTGTTTCTTCTTTTGTCAAAATGTGGTTTGTTCCACGTGGAACATTATAATCAATTTCAAGTTTCTGAATATCCAAATGGAAAGCTTTCGCAATTTCATCAACTGAATAATTTAACAGTTTCATACTGTCACGCAATTCTAAACTGTTCCCGTTGTCAAACCGTATCTTTATTTTATAAAACTGGCCCATGTCGGATATTAGCGCGTTGAATTGCTTGTTATAAAGTTTCTTTGTCTCTACGTATTCATAACCATGCTTTAATAGATAGCTGATACAAAATTCACCATCAAATTTTAGGTTATGGAAATATAAAATTAAATTTCCACTTTCTTCGCATGTTTCAAAGAAACTTTCTATACTGTTTCCTATTACAATGTTATCGATAACACCTATTTCGCATACAGCCCAAGCCCAAACCCTGCAATCGTTTTTATCTGTGGTGGTCTCAAAATCTGCCGTAAACATTACAAGTTTAAAACCGTCAAAGCATTTTCAATTTTATTTATCATAGCATTTATAGCTTCTTCACCGTAAGAATATTCAATTTCAAGATACGAACCATAGAAAGGGTCTTGACTTGCGAAATAAAAAGCCGTTCCGTTTATTTTGCTAATTCTATCAACTAATTTATCACCTGCGGCACCAAAGTTGTTTTGAATAGCCTTTATATAATTTCTTTTATATTTTTCATCCATAAATGTTAAATAGCCGCTACGTTCGCGGTTTTGCGCCGTCTCCAATCTCTTTTTAACTTCCATCAGCGTTCTGCCCGTACCTTTTGTAATGGGCCTTAAACTTTCTTGTTCAATCGTGTAGAATGCACCTCTACGCTGTGCTTCCAGAATTTCAAACCTTTTCGTTGTCTGCTTGTTCGCTTTTTTTATCGCACGTTCGACTTGTTCACGAACAAATAGCGGAACTTCTAAATTGCTACCCGCTTTGTATTTCACCATTTTCTGCTTTTCTGGTTTTGCCAATTCCTGTAAACGATTCAATTCACGCGCTATTTCTGCATCGGTTCTTCCGCGCATTACTTCTGTGCGCGTTAGCGTATCCAGAATTTTAAACGCTTCATTTTTCGATTGCAATTGCAACAATCTTCTATTGTAAGCCCTAATCTCTTTATCTATGTCCCTTGTCCTTAAATTCCCAGCGGTGTATTTCAATCTTTAACACCTACTTTCTAAATAGTGCGCCCCGGTTATCCGGGGCGCTGTTTTTCTATTAATCAAAATCCAAAACCATGATTTTTGGACGGACGCTTTCACCGATTTTAGAACATGTAATAAAGCCGGACTTCACGTTTATTTTATTCATACCATCATCAAAATCGGTCAAATCAACATCTTTTCGGAAATAAACAGAATAAAACATTCTGTCTCCATCACTGTTTTTAACAGAAGTGGAAGCGTAAAATTTTCCGTTACTACCAGTTTTTACCCAAAAAGTCAGCTCACCTTTAACATCGAAAACTGTTTCCGCGCGGTCTTTAGATTCTACTTTCTTTTTATAAGCCATTTTTAAAACTCCCATTCTAAATTTATTCGGTTACAAGCGTACCGTTTTCTTTTACAGCATCGGGAGAGATTTCATAGGTATTATAAACCGCTTCTTTATCTGCAATTCCAACAAACTTTTCGCCACGCGCTTTCATGGCCTTTTTGAATTCTGCATCATTCTTGTAAAGCCCATCGATAGTCTGCACCAAAATATTATCCTCAACTTTTTTAACTACGCTATAAATTCTACCCTCAAAAATCTTTACTTTCATTTTAATAACTCCTTTTATAATTTGTGTGTATTTTATTATAAACGGCATTTAATAAAACGTCAACCCTCCTTTTAAACATTTCTGCCGTTTCTAACTTTAAACGTACCCTTGTTCATAATAAGTTTTATATGGGCAATTTTCACATTTATTAACTGTATCTTCTGTTTCTTTTACCTCTTTTATGGTATCAGAAATTTCATACAAGGCATCCCTTATTTGCGCAAGTGCATTTGTTAAGCCTATGTCTATCATTTATACATGCTCTCCCCTCTACTGCAGAAATCATACAACCCCGGATTTTTAAGTCCGTGACAGTTTCCGCATTCATTACCTTTAATGGTTGCGTAAAAATGTTTACAATCTCTACACCTGATAATTTTAACTTTTTCTTCGGTTCTTTCTTTTATGTCTTTTTTATGTATAAATTGAATTACAACAGCTTGAATAGCTAAGATAAACAACCCTAAAATAATACCTAACCCTATGGAACGTAGACCTAAAACAAAATCTTCATACATGTTTAACCCTCACAGTTTTTATAAGCATCTTTTAAAATTCCATCTTCCCAATAAACCAACCTATATTCATCTTCGTTCATATGAACAAAACCATATTCAACTTCCGACAACATGTTTACACCATCTACCATTTGCATTGCGCTATCAAAATCTATTTTCGCCGTTTCGTTTAAAAATGCAGTGTGTTCTTTCTTGAGCTTCATTGTAGTACCACCAATTTTCTCCCGCATTCCGAAATAATTACTAAATCGTGCATTGTGTTCATACGTTTCTTTTTCCTCCCATTCCTTTATCATTTGTATAAAACGGTTAAACTCATTTTTCCTACCGTATGTCTCCAGCCCACTGCTCTGCCATGGCTTTTGCAATGCCGGGAAATGTTTTACTTCTCAACCTTGAACGTTCTTTCGGAGGTAGGTGCATCGTCTCCATATGCCAGCGCGGTTCTCTCGCGCCGCTCGCACACTCTATGATTATCGGCTCAACAATATTTGTTGGTTTCAGTCTCGGCAACCCACGCATCCACAATCCTGTTTTCTTTTTTCTCTGTCCCCAAACATGTACGGCTCTATATACTGGTCGGGCTTTCTGAATCTGCTGGACATAATTCCTTGAGGATTTTCGATTGCGATTTTTTCACAATCGGCTTTCCAAATACTCATGAAAAACTCAACAGCATCTTCGCGCTGTTTTTCGCGATACGGAAAACGGTCTTTATATTCGGGTTTAAACCACTTATTTCCGGCGACTGTAAGAAAAGTACAGGGAGGGTGCGCTATAATCATGTCCCATGTTGTTTCAATGATTTGCTCACTCCCGTCCATGTTCTTAAAACTGCAGTTCCCATTCAGCAAAGGTAGAACGTTCTGCATGATGTGCCATTCCGGGTGTCCGCCAGAACATGGTATAATGTCACAGCTGTAAGCTTCATGACCTAGCCTCCGTAGTTCAATCGTTACTGCCTGGCTTTCTTCGCAGGCTACTAAAATTTTCATTTCCTTATCTCCCATCCAATCATATTCTGAAAGGTTTTTCTGTCCCTTTC
>ERZ773155.2502-NODE-2502-length-13726-cov-4.105040_pt1 | contig 13726 bp, 9 predicted proteins | sample MGYA00511262_ERZ773155 | MGnify/ENA primary metagenome ERZ773155 (study PRJEB29015, sample SAMEA2737828) | human gut metagenome | biome: human gut; feature: human-associated habitat; material: faeces | place: China | collected 2012 ... | reverse complement strand
GAGGGGCCGAGGTTCAGATTCGTCGGGTGGCGGCTTCGCGGGGCATGTCGGAGGAGGACGTGCGTAAGATCGTCGAAGCGAGCGTTGAGCGTCCTTGGCTCGGTCTTTTCGGGACGTACAAGGTGAACGTTCTGAAGCTCAATGTCGCCCTCGATAAGGCGCAGGGACGGTGAGGCGGAGCATGTGGGGAATTTGCTTTACACACAATCGAATCGTTTTAATACCTGCTAAAAGTACCGTTTATGCCGAAACTGGACGGACCGGCGCGGCTGCTGCTGACATTCCTGACGCTTCTCGCGATATTGGTGGTGCTCGTTACGCTATGCCGGGCGCTGGCTCCTGCGTGATGTACTCCGTTGTTCGTAAGACTGAAAAAGGATTTTAGGATGAAAAGGATTTTCATTATTTTCGGAAAATGTTTAATCTTGTCCTGAAATCGTTCATTTTAAGAACGGAACTTCGAGGCAGTAGCAAGTGGAGAGACGATGGATGAAACCAGGCAAAGTTCGCAGCACTTTCTGGAGCTGATCAAAAGGTCGCACCGGGGAAAATTCAAAATCTACATCGGCATGAGCGCCGGAGTGGGAAAAACCTACCGCATGCTGCAGGAAGCCCATCAGCTGCTCGATGCCGGGGTAGACATACAGATCGGCTATATCGAAACGCACGGCCGTGCGGAGACCGAGGCCCTCGTCGCGGGTCTGCCGCTGATTCCCCGGCGCAAGCTCTTTTATAAGGGCAAGGAGCTCGACGAGATGGACATGCAGGCCATCCTGAACCTGCATCCCGAGATCGTGGTGGTCGACGAGCTGGCCCACACCAATATCGAAGGGAGCAGCAATCCCAAGCGCTGGCAGGACGTGATGCAGATTCTCGACGCGGGAATCAGCGTGATCACGGCGATCAACATCCAGCATATCGAGAGCGTGACCGAGCATGTTCAGGAAATCACGGGCGTGGAAGTGCACGAGCGGGTGCCGGACAGCGTGCTGGCGATGGCCGACGAGGTCGTCAACATCGACCTCACGGCCGACGATCTGATCGACCGCCTGAAGGCGGGCAAGATCTACAAGCCGGACAAGATCGCGGCGGCGCTCGGCAACTTTTTTACGCAGGAAAACTTGTTGCAGCTGCGCGAGCTGGCGCTGAAAGAGGTCGCGCTGAGGGTCGAGAAGAAAGTCGAGACCAGCGTCTCGGCCGGAGACAAGCTCCTGCGGCACGACAGGCTGCTGGCCGTGATCGACTCGTCCGAAAAGGCGGCCCGGCGCGTCATTCGCAAGACGGCCCGCATGGCGACCCATCTCAATGCCGGCTTCATCGTCCTGTACATCCAGAGCGATAAGGAGAGCGACGACCGTATCCCGCTGGCCAACCAGCGCTATCTGATCAATAATTTCAATCTGGCGACGGAACTGGGCGGCGAGGTCATGCAGGTGCACTCCAACCGCTATGTCGAGGCGGTAGTGAACGTGTGTATCGAGCGAAAAATCAGTGCCGTATATATCGGAAAGCCTCGCTTCTCCCTATACGCCCTGTTTATGACGGCGCTCCGACTGCGCCGCTTGCTCAATCGTCTGGCGAGAATGAATATAGACTTAACCATGCTATCGTAATATGAAACTTCGCAGCAAACTCAGTCTGGGCATAGGCATCCTGTTCACCCTGATCCTCATACAAGGCATACAGTCGATCCGGTACGTGCGCCACCTGTCGGTCTCCTCGAAAGAGATTCTGTCGGATAACTACAACTCCGTGCATTATGTGAGCGAGATGCTCCGCTCTCTGGACCGCTTCTCTCAGGATTCGGCCTCCCGCCGGACGCTGATTGAGGCCTTGACCCTGCAGCAACAGAACATTACGGAGATCAACGAGCGCCAGGTTACCTCCGCCCTCGAGGAGAAGGTCGGCCGGCTCAACGATTCCATTTCCGGAGAAGAGGTTCAGCAAATACGCAATGACCTGTACCGTATCATGGAGCTGAATATGGGCTCCATTCTGGCCAAAAGCCGGGGAATGGAGAGCAGCGCGGACGAGGCGGTGCGCTGGATATCGGTCATAGCGATACTCTGTGTCCTGCTGGCGGCTCTGTTCCTGCTTTATTTTCCCTCCATCGTGCTCCGTCCTATCGACAAGCTGAAGCAGGGAATCGTCCAGATCGCCAACCATAATTACGACCAGCGGCTCGATTTCGGCAATAACCGCGAGTTGCGGGGTGTCGCCGAATCGTTCAACAATATGGCGCAAAAGCTCTCCCAGTACCGGCGCAGCTCGCTCGACCGGCTGATGACCGAAAAGATGCGTATCGAGGCGATCGTCAACAGCCTTCACGAGCCGATCATCGGACTGGATTCCGAACGGAACATCCTTTTTATGAACGACGAGGCGTTCTCGATACTGAATCTCAAACGAGGAAACGTAATCGGGCGCAATGCCGCCGAGATCGCGATAAACAACGACCTGTTGCGTCGTCTGATCAGGGAACTGTACTCGAGCAGGGAATCCGACGGGCCGCACGAGCCGCTGAAAATCTATGCGGACAATAAGGAGAGCTATTTCCAGATGGACAATATTCCGCTTTACACCAATGCCGTCGGGGAGCAAGAGCGGAATTTCATCGGGAACCTGATCATTCTGAACAACGTGACGAAATACAAGGAGCTGGATTCGGCCAAAACCAATTTCATTTCCACCGTATCGCACGAAATGAAGACCCCGATCTCGTCGATTCTGATGAGCCTCCAGTTGCTGGGCGACGCCCGGTTGGGCTCGCTCAATGACGAGCAGAAACAGCTCGTAGGCAGCATCAAGGAAAGCAGCGACCGCCTGCTCGACATTACGGGAGAGTTGCTGAACCTGACTCAGGTGGAGTCGGGCAAGCTCCAGCTCCATCCGAAGATCGTCAAGCCGATCGAGCTGATCGACTATGCGGTCAAGGCCACCCATGTGCTGGCCGAGCGTTTCCACTGCTATGTGGAAGTGGAGTATCCGGAAAAAATATCGAAACTGTTCGTCGACAACGAGAAGGTCGCGTGGGTCGTTACCAATCTGCTATCCAACGCGATCCACCACTCGCCCGAAAATGCCCGTATCATCGTGGGCGCCAAGCAGCATGACAACTGGGTCGATATCTATGTTCAGGATTTCGGTCGCGGCATAGACCCGCGTTATCATAAGAGCATTTTCGACCGCTATTTCCGCGTGCCGGGGACGAAGACGCAGGGAAGCGGCCTCGGACTGGCCATCTCCAAGGAGTTCGTCGATGCGCACAACGGCAGGATATTCGTCGAGAGCGAGGTCGGCAAGGGCAGCCGCTTCACGATCTCGTTGCGGGTCTGACAACGGCCGGCCCGAGCGAAGAAAGACGGGGATGCGTCCGAAAGAGGCATCCCCGTCTTTTATGTCTTTTATGCCGGAACGGATGGCGGCGCGCTCCGGTTTTGTTCGGACGCGAGAGAGCCGTATGGGCATGCCGGCCGCGGACTTTACGGCCGGACGAAATGGAGGCTTCGGTGCTTATCCTCTTCGGCGAAGAGGATCGCCGTATTGACCAGAGACAAATGCGAGTAAGCCTGCGGGAAATTTCCCAATTGCTCTTTCGTATCGAAATCCAGATCCTCGCTCATCAGCCCCACGTGGTTGCCGTAGCGCAGCACCTCGTCGAAAAGGCAGCGCGCTTCGGCTTTCTCTCCCGTTACGAACAGGGCGCGGACGAGCCAGAACGTGCAGATCGTGAAGGCCGACGACGGCATCCCGAAATCGTCTTCGCTGTTGTAGCGATACATCAGCCCGTTGTGCATCAGGGCCGCTTTCACGGCCTTGACCGTTTTATGATAGCGTATGTCGTCCGCATCCAGAAAGCCGTAAGGTTCCATAAGCAGCAGCGACGCATCCAAGGCCGTATTGTCATAAGTCTGGGAAAAACTCTGCAATTCCTCTTTCCAGCCCCTCTCCAGCACATCCCTGCGGATGAGCCCGGCCTCCTGCTGCCAGCGCTTCTCGCAGTCGTATTTGCCCAGCATCCGGGCGATTCTGGCCCCTCGGTCCAGAGCTACCCAGCACATCACTTTGGAGGAGACGAAATGGCGCTCCTCGCCCCTGATTTCCCAGATTCCCTTGTCGGGCTTGCGCCACTCCTGCATGACGTTGGCCTGAATCTTTTTCACCAGCTCCCACATATCCTCGATCTCGTCCAGCGGTCCCGGGACCAAGCGGTAGTATTGGTAGATCAGGTCCATCAGATAACCGAACGAGTCGTTCTGCCGCTGATGGTAAGCGTCGTTGCCGATGCGTACGGGCTTCGAGCCTTTGTAGCCGCTCAGATGCTCGAGGATCGTTTCCGTCAACTGCCGCTCTCCGCGGATGCCGTACATGATCTGGAAAGAGTCCCGGTCGGCGGTAAAGGTGGACTGAATGAAGCGCATGAAGCGCTGCGCCACGCCGGGGTGACCCACTTTGAAAAGCGTCTCGATGGACATGGACGCGTCGCGCAGCCAGCAGAAGCGGTAATCCCAGTTACGCACCTCGCCCACCGTCTCGGGCAGGCTGGTGGTGAGGGCTGCCAGCATGGCTCCGTTGTAATAGGACATCAGCTTCAGCGTCAGCAGGCTCCGTTCGATCACGTCGTTGTAGAGAGTGTATTTTTTCGTCCGGTTGCTCCAGTTGAGCCAGTAGACCAGCGTCCGGCAGTATTCCAGCTTTTCCCGTTCGATGTCTACCGGAATTACCTTCTCGTTATAGGAAAGCAGAAAGAATTCGTCTTTCTCGAGTACGATCTCCCTGCTCCGCTCGATGTCCTCCAGCGGAATCGAAGAGTAGAGGTATTGCCGGTCCGTAGCGTTCAGCGAGCTGTAGCTTTCGATATATTCCGTCCCGACGTTGCGGATGGTCTTTCCCCGGGCATAGTCCGGAGCCGGAGCGTAATGGACCCGAAACCGGGGAACGCCCCGGATACGACGTACGTAGCGGTAGAGCTCGGCCGGAAGATAGTGTTCGCTGTTCTGGGCCCGGTAATAGGGCATGAAATCCAGTACCGTGAACTCGGCTTCGTCCGAAATGAAATGCGTGGAGAGAATATTCGTGTGCGGAATGTAGGACTGCTCGGTGCGGTACGCTTCGGATACCTCGAAGCCGAAGCACCCTCCCTTCTCGCGGTCCAGCAGGGCTGCGAAGATCGACGGAGAGTCGAACTCGGGCAGGCAGAGCCATTCGATGTTTCCTGTTTCCGATATCAGGGCGGCCGTGCGGCAGTTGCCTACGGCCCCGTAATTGAGTCGATGGTTCATGGAGAGACGAGATTTATCGGTTTTTCGTTTGCAACAGCCTTTTTACGAAGCGGATCGCCGTCCGTCCGGGCCTTTTGCGGGACGGCTCCGAAGCGTCCGGTACTTTTTCGGTCAGGGAGCGCAGGAACGGGAGCACTCTCTCTTGCTGCGGCATGTTGTAGAGAGCCTTCTCCGAGACGCTGCCTACCTTGACGGCGAAAGAGTCGCGCGGCAGCGCCTCGAACATGTCGTCGTCCGTCGTGTCGTCGCCCATGGCCAGAATGAAGTCGTAGCCGCCCTTTTCCAGCAGCCGCCGTACTTCGGAACCTTTGCTGTATTCGGGAGATTTGATCTCCAGTACTTTGCTTCCCTGAATGATTTGCAGCTTGTGCCTGAGACAGACCGAGACCAGCGCGCGGGTCAGTTGCTGGGCCCGCAGCTCGCCCAGCCACGGATCGCATTCGCGGTAATGCCATGCCAGCGCGGTATCCTTTACCTCCAGCCGCGAACGGGGGGTCTTTTCCAGATATAGGTTCAGAATGGCCATGATCCCCGTATTCCACTGCTGTCTCGCCACGCGGGTATGCCAGACTCCGTTTTCCCGGTAACGGGCTCCGTGCTCGGCAGCCAATGTCACGGGCAGTTCTCCCAGCCATCGCTCCAGTGTCGCCTTGTCCCGCCCGCTGTTGATCACGATTCGGTTTCGGGTATCGCCGCACAGAAGGCGCAGCGTATCCAGAAGCTCCGGTGTCGGACTGGCTTCCTCGGGCCGGGCGCGGATCGGAGCCAGCGTACCGTCGTAGTCCAGCAGAATCAGCCGCTTCCGGGCCCGGGCGTAGTGCCTGCGGATCGTCGTCTCGGATTCGGGTGAAAGCCGTTTACGGTTCATCGCCCAGTTTTTCCGGCAGGCCGAGCTCCACTCGCCAATAAAACTTTCGGCCCAGCGGTTCACGGTTTGCGCCGAGACGATGCGCTGCATTTTCTTCAGCCGTCTCAGCTGCTCCTGCTCCGGCATCTCGAGCGCCTTCACGATGGCTTGTTCGATCTGATCCATGTCGTTCGGGTTGATCAGCAGCGCGTCGCTCAGCTCCACGGCCGCTCCGGCCATCTCGCTCAGGATCAGGACTCCGGGGTTGCCGTCCTTGACGGCGATATACTCTTTGGCTACCAGGTTCATCCCGTCGCGCAGCGGGGTGACGAGCGCCACGTCCGCCACGTAGTACATGGCGACGAGCTCCTCGAACGAGAATCCGTGATAAAAATAGCATACCGGAGTCCAGTCCATCGTGGAGTATTTGCCGTTGATGGAGCCGATCTCCTCGTCGATTCGGGTCTTCAGTTCGGCATAGCTGCCCACATGGTCGCGCGAAGGGACGATCACCATGGAGAGAGTCGCTTTGCCTCTGTATTCGGGATGGCGCTCCAGAAAGGACGCGAAGCCGTGCAGGCGGTGCAGGATGCCTTTGCTGTAATCGAGGCGGTCTACCGAGAGGATCAGCTTGCGGTCGCCGAAAAGCCTGCGGTATTTTTCGACCGCGTCGCGTACCTGTATTTTCGACGCGGCCTTATGGTAAAGGTCGTAATTGATTCCCATTGGAAGCGCGTCCACCCGGGCCGTACGGCTGCCCAGTTGCGCCTCGTCCAGCCGGAACTCCACGTTCAGAATGTGTTGCGCGGCGCTGACGAAGTGGCGCATGTAGTCGGGCGTATGGAATGCGATGAAATCGGCTCCCAGCAATCCCCTCAGAAGCCTGGCCCGCTCCGGCAGGATGCGGAACAATTCGTAGGAGGGGAAAGGGATATGATGGAAATATCCGATGCATAGGTCGGGCATCGCCTCGCGCAACATGCCGGGCAGCAGCATGAGGTGGTAGTCCTGCACCCATACCCTGTCGCCGGGTTCCACGACACGGCAGATCTCCTCGCAGAAGCGGCGGTTCACCTCCCGGTACGCCTCCCAGAAACGGCTTTTGTAAAGCGTATAGGCATAGAAATAGTGGCATAGCGGCCAGATCGTGCTGTTGCTGTAGCCTTCATAGTAATTTTCGATTTCCGCCTCGGAAAGAAATACGGGATGGAAATGCATCCTCCGCAGTTCGGAGCCGATCGTTTTCCGCTCCTGCGGATCGTCGGTACAGATACCCGGCCATCCGATCCAGTGCTTTTCGTAAGGAATCTGCAAGGAGCCGAGACCGGTGGCCAATCCTCCCTCGCTGCGCGTGAAAGAAAGCCGGTCGCCCTCTCGGGTCATCCTCACCGGCAGTCTGTTGGATATGATAAAAAGTCTCATACGTGCTTCAAAAGCAAAAGAAGTACCGTCGGATCGGGCGTCTATTCAATCTTCAGATATATAGCGTTTTGCGTGAATGCGCTCGGGCGAGGATTCTATCAGAATGAAAAAATGCCTTTTCATTTTGATAAGTCCGGACGATGCAAGGATGACCGTGTGTTTGCAGACAACGATTTGATAGTCATGTATTTGGTTGCGTGGCGCATTGCGGTGGCATCCCGATTGTCTTGCGACAGGAACGAAAATGTGAGAACCGCTAATCGTAAACGAAAATTCAAAACGATGGATCACGATCCTAAATCAATCAAAGTCATGAAGTTCGGAGGAACCTCCGTAGGCTCTCCGGCGATGATCAAGCATGTCGCGAGGCTCATCAGCAACGAAGAGCCGAAACTGGTGGTCCTGTCGGCCATGTCCGGTACGACCAATGCCCTTGCCGCGATTGCCGCCGAATTGTCGCGGGGCAATATTTCCGGGGCTTCGGACGATATCGGAACTTTGGAAAGCAAATACCTCGAGACGGCCGGTCAGCTCTATTTTTCCGAAGGAAGCGCGGAAAAGGCGAGAAGGCATATCCGGGACTCCTTTTCCTTATTGAAAGGAGTGGCGGAACGGCCCTTTTCGTCCGTCGAGGAAAAAATCGTCTTGGCCCAAGGCGAGCTGATCGTTACGATGCTGATGCACCTCTATCTGGCGGAGACGGGCGTTCATTCTATGTTGCTTCCTGCTTTGGAATTCATGCGAACGGACAAAAACGGAGAGCCGGATATGCGCTTTATCCGCCGGAATGCGCGTAAGGCCGTAAACCGCTATCCGCATAATCGTATTTTCATTACGCAGGGATATATCTGCAGGAATGCGGCGGGCGAGGTAGACAATCTGCAACGCGGAGGCAGCGACTATACCGCGTCGCTGCTCGGGGCGGCGCTGGATGCTTCGGAAATTCAGATATGGACCGATATCGACGGATTGCACAACAACGATCCCCGCGTGGTATCGTCTACGGTTCCCGTGCGCAGGCTTACGTTCGACGAGGCTTCCAAGCTGGCGCATTTCGGCGCCAAAATCCTGCACCCCACCTGCATCCTTCCTGCCAAGCTGAGGAATATTCCCGTGCGTCTGCTCGATACGATGGACCCGTCGGCTCCGGGAACGCTGATCTCCGACTCGGCCGACGCGGGACGGGTGAAGGCGGTCGCCGCCAAGGACGGCGTTGTTCATGTCAAGATCCGCTCGATGCACAAGATTCCCGGCTACCGGTTGCTCGACAAAGTGTTCCACAGCTTCGCGCGTACTCGTACCTCCGTCGATCTGGTCGCCGTTTCCGATAACGAAATATCGCTGGCTACGGACAATCGGGAATGCTTGTCAGAGATACTCGACGGGCTGAGTCCCTACGCGGACATCGCGGTAGAGGAGAACATGACGATCGTGTGCGTGGTAGGCGATCTGAAGCGGAACGACAAAAGTTTCAGGCACAAGATCATCGACTCGCTGAGGAAGATTCCGCTGCGGATGATCTCTTACGGGGACAATTGCGACGTGTCGTTCGTCCTGCGCTGTGCCGATAAGAAAAAGGCTTTGGAGGCGCTCAACAGCTCCTGCGTCCTGCAGTGATGGGGGGGTTCCGGCGGAACGGCGTGCCGTTCCGCTTTCTGCAAGGGGGCTTACCATCCGGTTATGACGGGTGAATAGCATGCTCGTCGCGGACGATACGCTGCACGATGCGGACGGCGACCGATGCAGGCCGTCCGTTGCCGGGACGGATTAGCCGATCCCGTAGGCCGGAAAATCTCGGAATACGGCGGCCGGAATCTCCTCCGGCTTACCATTTTGAATAATCGCTCTATCATTTTGAGAAGGATTTCGAGAGGGTGAAATATTTTGCTTGGTTGTAAATATTTGGCAGTTAGCGATTTGTTGAAATAGGGCGCGGTTTGGCATTCATTTGGAAAAGCTCGGGGCCGAAAAATAGTAAAGACGGACTACGATCATGGAAGATGCAGGCGTAATACTCGTATTTCTGACGGCATGCGTTGTACTGTTCCTGTTTTCCCGGAGCGTGGCGGATTTCGTCGATAAGTTGAACGATTATAGAAGACAGAGAAGAAAATGGTGAGTGTTGAAAACTTTAAAACGAAGAAAAAAAGATGAACGGATTTTTGCTTTTTCTACTGCTGCTCGCTTTGGGTGGGCTGTGCTATTGGTTCTACTTCAAGTGTGTCGACTGGTTCGAGAAAATTTAACGGTTACGGCTATGTTCATAGGACTATTGATTCTGAGTATCGCGGTTTTCGTCTATCTGATGTACGTGCTCGTAAAACCGGAAAAATTCTAAGTGTGGAACTATCAAAACTTGTAAATAAATGAATACCGAAATTTTAGGCGTCATTCTGCAATGGGTGGCCTTGGTCGTGCTCTGCTATCCGCTGGGACGCTACATGGCCAAAGTGTACAAGGGCGAGCGCACGTGGCTCGACTTCATGGCTCCCGTAGAAAAATGGGTGTACAAGCTCTGCGGGATCAACCCGGAGCAGGAAATGAACTGGAAGCAGTTCCTCAAGGCCCTGCTGATGGTCAACCTTTTCTGGTTCGTGTGGGGCATGGTGCTGCTCTGCTGCCAAGGTTGGCTGCCGCTCAATCCGGACGGCAACCCGGGACAGACTCCCGATCTGGCGTTCAACACCTGCATCTCGTTCATGGTGAACTGTAACCTGCAGCATTACAGCGGAGAATCGGGACTGAGCTATTTTACTCAGCTTTACGTGATCATGCTGTTTCAGTTCATTACCGCGGCTTGCGGCATGGCGGCGATGGCCGGGATCATGAAGGGGCTGGCCGCCAAAACCGCCAAGACGATCGGCAACTTTTGGGTATACATGGTCAAGAGCACGACCCGTATCCTGATGCCGCTTTCGCTGCTGGTCGGTATTCTGCTGATTATTAACGGCACGCCGATGTCGTTCGACGGCAAGCAGACGATCACCACCCTCGAGGGCAACGAGCAGGAGATCTAGCAGGGACCGACGGCGGCTATCGTGCCGATCAAGCAGCTCGGAACCAACGGCGGCGGTTATTTCGGAACCAACTCCTCGCATCCGCTCGAGAACCCCAACGCCTTTACCAACATGCTCGAATGCTGGTCTATTCTGATCATTCCGATGGCCATGGCGTGGTGTTTCGGATTCTATATCCGACGTAAGAAACTGGCGGGATGTATCTTCGGCGTTATGCTCGTCGCCTTTACGGTCGGTATATTCGTATCCGTTCCTCAGGAGATGGGCGGCAATCCCCATATCGATGAAATGGGCATCGCGCAGGATCTCGGCTCGATGGAAGGCAAGGAGATTCGGATCGGTTCGGCGGCCTCGGCCATGTGGGGTATGGTGACGACCGTCACCTCGAACGGTTCCGTCAACTCGATGCACGACAGCCAGACGCCTCTGAGCGGCATGATGCAGATGCTCAACATGCAGATCAACTGCTGGTTCGGCGGCGTGGGCGTAGGCTGGATGAACTATTTCGCCTTCCTCATCATCGCCGTCTTTATCAGCGGGCTGATGGTGGGCCGCACGCCGGAATTTCTCGGGCATAAGGTCGAGGCCCGCGAGATGAAGATCGCGACGATGGTCGTTCTGATGCATCCCTTCCTGATTCTGGTCGGAACCGGCATATCGTCGGCGATCGCGGCCGCCAATCCGGAAATCGGCTGGCTGAACAACCCGTCGTTCCACGGACTGAGCGAGATGCTCTACGAGTACACGTCGTCCGCGGCCAATAACGGCTCCGGCTTCGAGGGACTGGCCGACAACACTCCTTTCTGGAACATATCCACAGGTATCGCGCTGATCATGGGACGCTATTTCCCGATCGTGGGACAGGTAGCCATCGCCGGCCTGCTCGCCTCGAAGAAATACATTCCCGAAAGCGCCGGCACGCTGAAGACCGACACGGCCACTTTCTCGCTGATGACCTTCGCCGTTATCGTCATCGTGGCCGCTCTTTCGTTCTTCCCGGCACTGGCTCTGGGCCCGATCGCTGATTATTTAAGTTTCTAATTACGGACTGACCATGAAAAAGAAAAATAATTCGCTGTTCGACAAACAGTTGGTAAATACGAGCCTCGTGGAGGCGTTCCGCAAGCTCGATCCTCGGACCATGATCAAGAACCCGATCATGTTCACCGTGGAACTGGTGACCGCCATCATGCTGCTGATGTTGTTCTACATCGCCTTCACGGGAGACCAGTCGCAGGGTTCGTTCGGGTACAATTTGGCGATCTTCTTCGTGCTGCTGCTGACGATTCTGTTCGCCAATTTCGCCGAAGCGATCGCCGAAGCGCGCGGCAAGGCGCAGGCCGAGAGCCTGCGCAAGACCCGCGAGGAGACTCCGGCCAAGCTGGTAACGGCCAACGGTGCCGCGAAAGTGGTCAGCAGCTCGCAACTGAAAAAGGGCGATGTGTTCGAATGCTCCGCAGGAGATACGATTCCTGCCGACGGCGAGATCATCGAGGGCCTTGCCTCGATCGACGAGAGCGCCATCACGGGCGAGTCGGCTCCGGTGATCCGCGAGGCGGGCGGAGACAAAAGCTCCGTGACGGGCGGTACGAAAGTATTGTCGGACCGGATCGTCGTCAAAGTGACCGCCAAGCCGGGCGAGAGTTTCCTCGACAAGATGATCGCGCTGGTCGAAGGTTCGTCCCGTCAGAAAACTCCGAACGAAATCGCTCTGACGATTCTGCTGGCCGGATTCACGCTGGTATTCGTGATCGTTTGCGCTACGCTGAAACCGTTTGCGGATTACGTGGGAGCCAACATCACGGTAGCCGCTTTCATCTCGCTGTTCGTCTGCCTGATTCCGACTACGATCGGCGGCCTGCTCTCGGCGATCGGTATCGCCGGCATGGACCGCGCGCTGCGCGCCAATGTCATTACCAAGTCGGGCAAGGCCGTCGAAACGGCCGGAGACCTCGATACGCTGCTGCTCGACAAAACCGGAACCATCACGATCGGTAACCGTAAGGCTACAAAATTCTATCCCGTACGGGGCGTCGACGCGAAAGCGTTTACCCGTCTGTGCGTGCTCTCTTCGGTTTCCGACCAGACTCCGGAGGGTAAGTCCATCGTGGAGCTCGGAGCCGCGGCAGGCATGAAAGCCGACCCGATGGAAATGGTGGGCGTTCGTATGGTCGGCTTTACGGCCGAGACCCGTTGCTCGGGCGTAGACATGCCCGACGGAACCCGAATCCGTAAGGGCGCGACCGAGGCGATCCGCCGTATCGTGACCGACGCCGGACATGAGTTTCCCGAAACGATAGAAAAGACGGTACGCGAAATCTCCGAGAACGGCGGTACGCCGCTGGTCGTATGCGCCGACGAGGAGGTCAAGGGCGTGATCGAGCTGCAGGACATCATCAAGACCGGTATCCGCGAGCGGTTCGAGCGTCTGCGCAAGATGGGCGTGAAGACGGTCATGGTGACCGGCGACAATCCGCTGACGGCAAAATATATCGCGGAGAAAGCCGGTGTGGACGATTATATCGCCGAGGCCAAGCCCGAGGACAAGATGGAGTACATCAAGCGCGAGCAGCAGGCCGGCAAGCTGGTCGCTATGATGGGCGACGGTACGAACGATGCGCCGGCGCTGGCTCAGGCCGATGTGGGCGTCGCGATGAACAGCGGTACGCAGGCTGCCAAAGAGGCGGGTAACATGGTCGATCTGGACAACGACCCGACGAAGCTGATCGAGATCGTCGAGATCGGCAAGCAGTTGCTAATGACGCGCGGCACGCTCACCACGTTCTCCATCGCCAACGACGTGGCCAAGTATTTCGCTATCGTTCCGGCCTTGTTCATCGCGTCGATTCCCTCGCTGCAAGCCCTGAATATCATGCGCCTGCACTCGCCCGAGAGCGCAATCCTGTCGGCCGTGATCTTCAATGCGGTAATCATTCCGTTGCTGATCCCGCTGGCCCTGCGCGGCGTGACCTACAAGCCGATCGGAGCATTGGCCCTGCTGCGCCGGAACCTGTTCATCTACGGTCTGGGCGGTATCGTAGCGCCGTTTATCGGCATCAAGCTGATCGACATGTTAATTAGCGTATTCTTTTAATCGAGAGCAGTCATGAAAAACTTATGGATATCAGTTAGGATTACGTTGGCGATGTGCGTCGTGC
>ERZ773155.2501-NODE-2501-length-13734-cov-10.898384_pt1 | contig 13734 bp, 10 predicted proteins | sample MGYA00511262_ERZ773155 | MGnify/ENA primary metagenome ERZ773155 (study PRJEB29015, sample SAMEA2737828) | human gut metagenome | biome: human gut; feature: human-associated habitat; material: faeces | place: China | collected 2012 ... | reverse complement strand
TGCGCCGACCTACGAGGTTTTCGCCCGCGGCGACACGACCGGCCTGTTCCAGTTCGAGTCCCCCGGCATGAAAAAGCACCTGCGCAACCTGAAGCCCAACCGCTTCGAGGACCTGATCGCCATGAACGCCCTCTACCGGCCCGGCCCGATGGAGTACATTCCCAACTTCATCGCCCGCAAGCACGGGCAGGAGCCGGTGACCTACGAGATCGCCGACATGGAGGAGTACCTGAACGACACCTACGGCATCACGGTCTATCAGGAGCAGGTCATGCTGTTGTCGCAGAAACTCGCCGGCTTCACGGGCGGCGAGGCCGACACGCTGCGCAAGGCCATGGGTAAGAAGAAGCGCGACGTGCTGGACAAGATGAAGCCCAAGTTCATCGAGGGCTGTAAGCAGCGCGGACACGACGAGAAGATCTGCGACAAGATCTGGGGCGACTGGGAGGCGTTCGCCTCCTATGCCTTCAACAAGTCGCACTCGACCTGCTATGCCTATGTCGCTTACCAGACCGGCTACCTGAAGGCCCACTACCCTTCGGAGTTCATGGCGGCCCTGCTGAGCCGAAACCTCGCGGACATCAAGCAGCTCACGCTCTATATGAACGAGTGCAAGCGCATGGGAATCCGTGTGCTCGGTCCGGACATCAACGAGTCGATGCGCACCTTCTCGTCCAACAAGGCGGGCGACGTGCGCTTCGGTCTGGAGGCCGTGAAGGGTGTCGGCGAAGCCGCCGTGGAGAGCATCATCGCGGAGCGCAACGCCAACGGCCGTTTCAAGGACATATACGACCTGATGGAGCGTGTGAACTTCTCGGCCGTAAACCGCAAGTGTTTCGAGAATCTGGCCTATGCCGGAGGTTTCGACTCGATATCGGGCTTCCACCGCGGCAAGTTCTTCGGTGCGGACGCGCGCGACAATACGGGCGTGACCTTCATCGAGCAGCTGATGCGTTACGGCCAGCGTTTTCAGGCCGAGAAGAACAACGCCCAGCAGAGCCTCTTCGGCGGCGGCGGACACGTTGACATCCAGCGCCCCGTGCTGCCCGCATGCGCCGATTGGAGCCAGCTCGAAACGCTCGCCAAGGAGCGCGAGATGATCGGTCACTACCTCTCGGCGCACCCGCTCGACGACTACAAGATCATCATCAACCACATGTGCAAGACCCAGCTCACGGAGCTGGAAAACCTCGAAGCGCTCAAGGGGCAGGAGATAGCTGTCGCGGGTATGGTCGTCAGCGTGCAGAACCTCATCACCAAGACCGGCAAGCCGTGGGGCAAATTCGTGCTGGAGGATTACAACGGCACGCATGAATTCGCGCTGTTCAGCAGGGATTACGAGAATTTCCGCAAGTACCTCTTCTCGGATTATTTCCTCTTCGTCCGGGGACGGGTCCAGCCCAAACCCTATAACGACAAGGAGCTGGAGTTCAAGATCATCTCGATGGTGCAGCTCTCGGAGATGCGCGACACGATGATCAAGGAGATGAACGTGCTGCTGCCCGTCGAGGACGTAACCCCGACGCTGGTACGCGAATTGACGGAGAAGGTGAAGGAGGCAAAGGGCGAGACCCTTTTCCGCATCAGCGTGATCGACCGCGAAGCGCATGTTTCGCTCAGTCTCTTCTCGAAGAGCCACAAGGTGAGCCTGACGCAGTCGCTGGTTTCGTATCTGGACGATAACGAGATAAAGTATTCCATCGCATAATAACATTTTAAAACTTAATAATTATGGCTTTAGCAATCACGAAAGAGAATTTTCAGGAAGTAATTTCATCGGAGCTCCCCGTCGTCATCGACTTCTGGGCCGAGTGGTGCGGTCCGTGCCGCACGATCGCTCCCATTGTGGACGAACTCGCCGCCGAATACGAGGGCCGCGTGCTGATCGGCAAATGCGACGTGGAGGAGAACGATGAGATCACGATGAAATACGGCGTGCGCAACATCCCGACCATCGTCTTCCTCAAGGGCGGCGAGCTGGTCGACAAGCAGGTGGGCGCCGCGTCGAAGGCCGCACTCGCGGAGAAGATCGAAAAACTGCTCTAAAATGCTCCGCAGTACCGACTGGCATGGGATGCGGGCCGTCGAGTTCTCGAAAGGCGACTATACGGCCCTGCTGATTCCGGGCATGGGCGCAAACCTCATCCGGCTGACCAATACGCGGCTGGGCGCCGAGATTCTGCGGGCACCGGCCGACGACGAGGTCGAAACGTTCAAGGGACGGCCGCATGTCTTCGGACTGCCGATCCTGTTTCCGCCCAACCGGATCGAGGACGGGCGTTATACGTTCGGCGGCCGGACTTACCGCTTTCCCATAACGAACGCCAAAGAGCACCATTACCACCACGGCATCCTCAAGAGCCAGCCTTTCGCCGTGTCGAAGGCTTGGGAGACCGGGGAGGAGGTGCTGGTGGAGTGCCGCTACTATTCGAACGCCGGAAACGACGCGATTTTCCGCGACTTTCCGCACGAGTTCAAATGCAAGATCACTTTCCGCCTTACGCCCCAAGGGCTGGAGCAGGAGGTGATGTTCGCCAACCGCAGTGCGGAGCCGATGCCCGTGGGCGTCGGGTTTCATACGCCGATGCAGATTCCCTTTGCGGGCGGTGAGGCGGCGGATTATGTGATGCGCGTCGCAGTTGGAGAACAAGTTGAGATGAGCGGGCGTAATATCCCGACAGGGCGTAAGTTGCCGTTGTCGGAACAGTTCGCCAGACTGCGCGAAGGCGGATTGCGGGTAACGGACTGCGAGCCGATCGAAGCGGGCTTCACGCTGCGCGAAATCGAGGTGGACGGCAAGCCTTTCCGGGGTGCGCTGGTCGAGAATCTCCGTACGGGCGTCCGCACTTTCTACGAGGTAGATCGGCAGACGACCTATTGGACGATCTGGAACAACGGCGGCCGGGTGCCCTACTGCTGTCCCGAACCGCAGTCGTGGACGACGAACGCCCCGAACGCCGCGGACCCTGCGGCCGAAGGTTTTCAGGCGGTCGCTCCGGGCGAAAGCTGGCGCATGAAGTTCCGGCTGTATGCCAAGTGACCTGCCGGATGATTTACGAAACGGGGAATCCGTACGGATTCTTCAACGCAGACAGCGGGCCGAATTTCGGCCCGCTGTCTTTTTGCGCTATAGGTGATTTTGAGGGATGTCCGTGCCGCGTGCCGGTTTCGGTTCCAGAGTTTCAGCGGATTGACATGTTTTAGGGCGTTGCCTTTATTTTGTTATATGTCTATTGTGAAAGAAACGACAACCGTTTTTACTCCGGCATCGAGGTATTGGTTTTTGTAATGTTCTGTAAGGTCTTTATAGAGACAGACAAGGTCGGGTGCGGGACCAACGCTCTTCGATCGAGAAGAATGGGCGACAAACACATCGAATGACGGGTAATCGGTTGCATTTCCCGATTCATCTGAAAATGTCCATTCCATGAAACCTTGCACCTGTTCTTCGGGAGGAAGCAGCTTGTAGGACTCCGGCATTTCTTCCGGATTTCTATTTGTGCTTTTTATAATGCTGGGACCGAATAAATCGTCGTCGTCTTTTATCGCAATCCCTTTCGGGTGATTATCCTCATCCCGATAAAGCAAATAATGATAATCCAAGGGAAGGATGGGATTGGCTTTCAAAACTTCTTCGATAAGCTCTTTGTTTTCAGATTCTATTGCATATCTGTATTGAGGAAGGGGACGGTTTTCATAATACCATTTGGGAATAAAGTGCAACGGCATCTCCTCCGAATCCTTTTTCTCTTTGGATATTACTTCAAGCCGTTCATATTCCGTCCATGCGGGTTCTCCCATGCCGTAATCCAAGTAGCTCGTTTCGCTGATTTTTATTTTGCACTCGTATTTTTCTTCAAAGTCAAATCCTTCGATATTGCCGAAGGGAATCCATTCATCGGACAGCTCTTTTTTTACGGCATATACGTCTGTCAGATAATTGTGTCCGTCGGAAGTCAATACTCCCGGAACTTTTCTGGATGCAACGGTAAGAATATATTCTTTGTAATCGGTTACTTCTCGTCCTTTTTTTTCGTCATTGTCGCAGCCGACGACGCAGAATATGCAAAGGAATAAAATTAGTATTCCTGATTTTTTAGTCTTCATATTGCTTTGATTTGTAGTTCCGTATTTGCTTTTTCCGTTGTCTTTCGCTCGTCGCGCATCCGGCGCAGTTTCCGGTGGACCTTCCTGCCTTGTAAAGTTACAAAAAAGTGTCATGGACGTTCAAGATGAGCGGTATTTTTTGTATTATGGTTTTCGGCTTGCAACGGGGCGTGTTTTGCTGCGGATTTGTATTATTTTGATCTGATGTGCGGAAAACATGTAAGCATGATTCGGCTTGGCAGCGATAAATCGTAATAAATATCAATATTTACAAGGATTTAGCCGATCTCTCATTTTGTGCGGATTATACTTTTTTGTTCGTCCGGGTTTGTTTGCGAGGAATAAAATCACTACTTTAGCCGTCCACTCATTTTTTAATTTGTACTATGAAGAAAAATTTACTCAAATGCTTGTGCCTTCCGTTAGGCATGTTGTGTGTCGTATTGTCGGCCTGTTCGGACGACAATACGGAACCGACGAAAAAAACGGAGTATACGGTGACCGAATTCGCATCGACGACCATTCCTGAGACGATACCTGCCGAAGGCGGTGCCTACACGATGACTTTTACGACCCGCACCGAAACTCGCTCCCAGCCGGTCGTTCCCGTATTCGAACCGTGGCAGTACCGTGTGACGCTCGGTGAGGCTGTCGGCGATGCGATAGCCGTGACCGAACCCAAAACGGAAGTATCGGTCGTCATCGGTTCCAACTACAGCAAGGAACCGCGGGCGGTCGTCGTGGAAATGGCTGTAACAGAGGATGCCGCTACCCCCCCCCGGTGGATTCGGATCGTCGAGGCTGAACAGGAGCCTGCCTTAAAAGACTATTGTGTAACCGAATACGACTCCACGACCATTCCGGAAACGGTTCCTTACAACGGCGGCGGTTACAAACTCGGTTTCACCACGAGCATCGAGACCCGTGCGGCCGATCCGATTTTCGTCGAATGGCAGTACCGCGTGACGCTCGGCGACAAGGTCGGCGATCCGGTGGCGGTGACGGAGCGGACCGAGAGCATCGACGTCGAAATCGCGGGCAACTATACCGAGAACGAACGCAATATCGTTGTGGAGATGGCCGATGCGGGTGCGGAACCCCAATGGACGAAGATCGTCGAAGCCCGGCAGGAGGCCGCGCTCGTACTGACGGCCGGTTTCTATTGGGCGAAGGGCAACGTTACGCTTATGGACGGTAAATTCGCCGTTGCCGACAAGATGTCCGACCTCGGACTCTATTTCCGTCAGGGCAGCAAATACGGCGTGCCGTCGGACGGCGGTTCGTACGCCGGAACGGCCTATACGCCCGAAGCCGTGCAGGTGGCGCTGGCCGACATCCCCTACCGCCAGCCGAATACCGATCCGTGCACGATGATCGATGCCGGGCTGCGTACGCCGACTTATATGGAGCTTTTCTGTCTTTACGACCGGGAAGACTACATGAACCAGCATGTATTGGACGGCATTACCGGCATGGGGTATCTCAGCTCGGACTATTTCATGCCTTTCTGCGGCGCGCTGGAACTTGCTTCGGGGCAGATCAGCGGAAAGTCTCAGTTCGGCGGATATTGGGGACTGGGCGCCAATTATGCGGGAGAGGGTGTGATTTATGTACTCAACGCCGACTATTCGATGGTGGATTACGATCTTGCGGGCACGAACATGGCTTCGCTCCGCTGCGTGAAGAATATCCGCCAGCCTTCTTATGTGTCGCATACGCCGGCTTCGGTGACGGACAACGCTTCGTTCAAGCTTACCGTCAAGACCGATCCGGGTGAATTCCCGGCTTACGAGGTCGATATCGAAGCCGAGGACGGGGAGATTCGGTCCATCGACGCATCGCCGTCCGAGACGGAGGTTACGCTGACCGTGCCCAAGAACGACGAAGTCGAAAACCGCGAATGGCGGCTGTTCATCAACCGGGTTTATTCGGGCGTCTCGTTCGTGCAGCCGGGAAAGAAAAACTATGTGGATTACATATCCCACTCTCCGTCGGAAGCCACCTACGAAGCGTTTACGCTGAGCGTAAAGTGCGAGAGCGCCCTTGCGTCGTTCCCCGTGGTCATCAAAGGCAGCGACGGGCTGGAGCTGACGCAGAACGGATCGAAGGAGAATCCGACCGTTTCGTTCTCGGTTCCCGAAAATTCGGGCGAGGAGCGCACGCTCGCCATCTGGGTCAACGGCTCCGATACCGGAAAGAGCGTCCGGCAGGAGGCCAACCCCGCGACGAACGCCTTCTCGGTGACTTGGAGCGAAGGCTGCCTGACTGTCGTCGACGGGGCCTATACCTTTGCGGAACCTAAGGAGCGCGGTATGTACTTCAAGTGGAAGAGCAAGTACGGCATCAAGTTCGAAGGCACAGTTTCGAGTTCGACGAAATATCAGAGTGTGGTTTACGGACTCGGTGAATAGTCGATTCCGAACTATGCGGACGTTCCCTACGGCGATGTAGACCCGTGTTCGCTCGTGGCGCCTGCCGAAACGTGGCGTATGCCCACTTCGGAGCAGTTTCTGGAACTTGTCGCCGACGGATCGAAAGAATTCGAGCCTTATGCGTTCAGAATGTGCAGCGACGGCATGCAGGAGATCTATCTGGCGAGCGCCGGACAGTTGGCCAACGACGGATTGTCGGTCAAGTCCGCCAATATTATATCGGTTTGGACTCCCGATGCGAGTGAGACCAAGCCGGGGCAGTATTCGTACCTGATGTGGCTGATGTCGACGGAGTCGTCCAAAGGCTCCGTCTCCGCTAATGGCGTTCTCCCGCAGACGGCGATGATGGTGCGCTGCGTGCGCAGCAAATAACGCGCTTGACCGGCGCAGATACGAAATAAGCGAAGGCTCGTGAGACCTTCGCTTATTTTTTGCTGTCGGTTGTAGTCGGAATCTTCCGATGTGCGCGGATGCGGAGACTCGCAAAAACCGCCGCCTTTGCCGTTGGGGAATTTGGGGCTTCCGTTCCGGTCAGAAGGTTTCGTATACGACCGTTTCCGCGAGCGGTTTGCGCAGCAGATCGTGACGGTCGGGGTCGGCGGGAGTGCCGATGCCGTAGCCGATGAGCAGGATATTGACGGGTTCCACATGTTCCGGGAGCCGGAACTCTTCGCGGACGGCTTCGGGTTTGAACATGCAGATCCAGAGCGTGTCGAGCCCCAGCGACGCTGCGGCCAGCATCATGTGGTCGGTGACGATCGAAGCGTCGATGTCGCCGATCGTTTTACCGTCGTATTTGCGGGTCCATGCTTCGCCGGTGTCGGCGCAGACGATGACGGCGCAGGGAGCGCCGAAGTCGCGGGTGCAGCGTGCAAGACGCTCCATCCCCTCCTGCGAGCGTACGACGATGAGCCGCTGGGGCTGGCGGTTGGCGCCCGTAGGAGCCACGCGGCCCGCCTCCAGAATGATGTCGAGCTTTTCCTGCTCGACTTTTGCCGGGGCATATTTGCGGCATGCGTACCGCTTTTTTGCCAGAGAGAGAAAATCCATAGTGGTAACTGTTTGAAGTCGGACAAATATACGGCAAAATTCCCGCCGCGGCAACTTTTTACGGCGGCCTTTGTCATGCCCGACTGACAGTTTGGCAGAAAACGGGCGGTGGCACACGGTTTGTTGATGGATGGTCGGATGAAATGAATCAAAATACAGCTAAATATAAAACTATGAAAAACGGCAAAATCGGGGTTACGACGGAGAATATCTTCCCCGTGATTAAAAAGTTCCTCTATTCGGACCATGAAATTTTCCTGCGCGAGCTGATTTCCAATGCGGTCGATGCTACCCAGAAACTGAAGACGCTTTCGTCGATCGGCGAAATGAAGGGCGAGCTGGGCGACCTGACGATTCACGTCGCCGTGGACAAGGAGGCCAAAACGCTGACCGTGACCGACCGCGGTGTGGGCATGACCGCCGAAGAGGTGGACAAGTATATCAACCAGATCGCCTTCTCAGGCGCCGAGGAGTTTATGGAGAAGTACAAGAACCAGTCGATCATCGGTCATTTCGGACTGGGCTTCTACTCGTCGTTCATGGTGGCCGACAAGGTCGAGATCTTCACCAAATCCTATAAGAAAGAGGCCAAGACCGTGCATTGGAGCTGCACCGGCACGCCCGAATTCGAAATGGAGGAGACCGATGCGGAGCATGACCGCGGCACGACGATCGTCCTGCATCTTTCGGAGGATTCGCTGGAGTACGCCGAAAGTTCGAAGGTCGAGGAGCTGCTGCGCAAATACTGCCGGTTCCTGCCCGTGCCCATCGCTTTCGGCAAGGTCAAGGAGTGGAAGGACGGCAAGTACGTCGATACCGACAAGGACAACATCATCAACAACATCGATCCGCTTTGGACGCGCAAACCCGCCGACATCACAGAGGAGCAGTACAAGGAGTTCTATCATGAGCTATACCCGCTGAGCGACGAGCCGCTGTTCTCGATCCACCTGAATATCGACTATCCGTTCCACCTGACGGGCATCCTCTATTTCCCGAAGATCCACAACAACTTCGAGATACAGAAGAACAAGATTCAGCTCTATTCGAATCAGGTGTATGTGACGGATCAGGTCGAGGGCATCGTGCCGGAATACCTGACGCTGCTGCACGGCGTGATCGACTCGCCCGACATTCCGCTCAACGTGTCGCGGAGCTACCTGCAGAGCGACTCCAACGTGAAGAAGATTTCGAGCTACATCACCCGCAAGGTCGCCGACCGTCTGCAGGAGCTGTTCAACACCATGCGCGCGGACTACGAGGCGAAGTGGGACGATCTGAAGATATTCATCGAATACGGCATCCTCACCGACGAGAAGTTCTCCGAGAAGGCGCAGGAGTTCATGCTCTGGAAGAACATCGAGGGCAAGTATTTCACGCCTGCGGAGTATCTGGAGAAGGTGAAGGAGAACCAGACCGACAAGAACAAGACGGTCGTCTTCCTCTATGTGGACGATCCCGTGGAGAAGCACACGTTCCTCGAAGCGGCCAAGGCCAAGGGGTACGACGTGCTGCTGATGGACGGTCAGCTGGACAACCACTATATCAACTGGTACGAGTCGAAGAACAAGGAGACGCGTTTCGTGCGTGTGGACAGCGACGTGATCGACAAGCTGATCCAGAAGGAGGAGAATATCAAGATGTCGCTCACCGAGGCCCAGCAGGAGCTGCTGCGCCCGGTATTCGAGAGCCAGATGCCCAAGGACGACAAGATCCATTACAACATTTCGTTCGAGGCCATGTCGCCCGACGAAGCGCCCGTGGTCATCACGCAGAACGAATTCATGCGCCGTATGAAGGAGATGGCCGCGATGGGCGGCGGAGGCGGCATGAGCCAGTTCTACGGACAGATGCCCGACAACTTCACCATTGCGGTTAACGGCAACCACCCCATCGTCGCAGACATCCTCTCCGACGCGGAGAAGGCCTACGGCGACAAGCTGAAGTCGATCACCAAGAAGATCGACGCGGCGGTAGCCGAGGAGAACCGCTTCGACGAGGTGGTGAAGGGCAAGAAGGAAGAGGAGCTGACTCCCGAAGAGAAATCGACGCGCGAGGAGCTGTCGAAGAAGATCGTCACGCTGCGCGACGAGCGCAACGAGCGGCTGCGCGAGATCGGCGGCGAAAACCGGCTCGTCAAGCAGATCATCGACCTTGCGCTGCTGACCAACGGCATGCTCAAGGGCAAGAACCTGACCGACTTCATCCAGCGTTCGATTTCGCTGATCGAAAAATAGCCGAAGTCGCGTTCCGGAAAAAAGAACCGCATCCCGATGGGTGCGGTTCTTTCGTATGCGGTGTTTTTCAGTATCGTTCCGTTGGAGTCTCCGCCATTGCGTCGCTCCGGAGCCTTGCCGTAGCGGGAATCATCGGAGGTGTCGCTGCCGCTTCTACTCTTCCGTCCACTTGTCGGTGACCAGCTGCAGGAACCAGTCGGGAACGCGGCACGGGCGGCGCGTGTCGCTGTGGATGAAGCCCAGCTGCGTCATGCCCGTATTGAGCAGGTCGCCCTTTTCGTTGTAGATTTCGTAGAAGAAGTTGATGCGGGCCGTGGGAAGCTCTTTCAGCATGATGCGTACGGTGAGCAGTTCGTCGTAATAGGCCGGACGGTGGTACTTGGACTGCACCTCCAGAATCGGCATCATGATGCCCCGCTTCTCGACCTCGGCGAAGGACATGCCCAGCCAGCGGAGCAGTTCGCTGCGCGCGGCTTCGTAATAGCAGATATAGTTCGAGTGGTGGCAGATCGCCATCTGGTCGGTATGCTTGTACCAAACCCTTATTTGACAGTCGTAACTCAGCATGGTTTAAAATGTTATGACGACACGCCCTTCGGGCAGTATGTCGCGGGTTATCAGTTCCTGAGCGGCATCGACCGTGAGCCGGGCCGGTTTGCCGTTGATGTGTGCGTCGTATTCGCCCGGAGGGGGCAGGAGTTTCAGCGGATCGTCCACCCGGATGCGGTTCCGCTGCGCCCGGCCGATTACCAGATAGGGGTGCGACAGCAGATGCGCGGCGCGCGCCATTTCGCCCTTTTCGACCAACCGCCGGATCACCGTCGAACTTACTTTTTCGGCGTCCACGTCGCATTCGGAAACCTCTATTACGCGCAGGCCGAAGCCGTGGCTGTCCAGATAATCGTAACTGCCCTGCTTGTTGTGTCCGAAGCGGTGGTTGAAGCCTACGACGAGCGTTTCGGCTCCCGTATGGCCTACGAGACAGTCGCGGACGAATTCGTCCGGAGCCAGCCGGCTGAAGGCTCTGTCGAAGGGGATGATGACCAGATTGTCGATCCCCAGCCGTTCGAGGAGGCAGATTTTCTCGTCGAGCGTCGTCAGCAGGCGCAGGCCGTCGGCCTTGCCGAGCGTGATGCGGGGATGCGGCTCGAAGGTGAATACGATGCTTTCGCCGCCCTGCCCGCGGGCCGCGGCGGTCACGGTGCGCAGCAGTTTCAGATGGCCGCTGTGCACGCCGTCGTACGATCCGACGGTCACCGCCGGATGCGTGAAATGCGGAAGCGCTTCGAAACCGTGAAAAACCCTCATTGCTCTCTCTCCTGCCGCTCTTTTTTAGGTGTTGCTGCTGTTTTTCTCTTCGTTCTCCTTGACGAAATAGGCTACTTTTTCGAGCAGCGTGGTGATGTCGTAATTCTCGACCACGATGCCCTGCGGAAAGTTCAGCGGCGTGGAGGTGAAATTCAGCACGCCCCGAATTCCGGCGTTGATGATCGGAACGACCAGACTGGGCGCCACCTGCGTCGGCGAGGAGACGATCACGATGCTGATGTCCTTGTCCTCGACGATCTCTTCGAACGTATCCATGTGATAGCACGGAATGCCGTCGATGGTCTTGCCGACCTTGCCGGGATCGACGTCGAACGCGGCAGTGATTTTCAGTTTGAGACCCTTGCCGTTGAAATATTTGGTGATGGCCTGTCCGAGGTGTCCCATGCCCAGCACGGCGATATTCATCTGCGAAGGGCTGTCGAGGATTCGGCTGATGTATTCGATGAGCACCTGCACGTCGTACCCTTTCTTCGTATCGCTCGAAAAGCCGATCAGCATCAGGTCGCGCCGGACCTGCACGGCCGTGATGCCGTGGATGCCCGCCAGCACGTGCGAGAAGATATGCGTGATCCCCTGTTTGTGGCTGGCCAGCAGCGTGCGGCGGTATTCGCTCAGACGCTCGATGGTTTTTTCGGGTATTGCGTTTGTCAAAGATGCCATAGTCTTGCTATTCGACGGTTATCGTGAAGTCGCTGTTGTAGTTGACTCTCATCCAGCTGCGGTTGACGTGGTTGTGGCGCTCCTCGCCCTGTCCGAAGAGATAGGAGGTCTGAAGGGGCGTGTAGCTCCGGCCTTCCATGTCGTACTCGATGTCGTTGTACATCGCGGGGCAGAAGATCACCGCCGCATCGTAGCCGCGGTATGAGAAGAGCGTGGGCAGCGACCCGAAGGAGCGGATATAGGCGCTGTCGAAGTCGAGGATCGTCTGCGAGTCGCGCTTGGCGTGGTAGGTCGAGATGAAGATCACGCGGTCCTTGAAGAACATCGTGCGGTCGATGTTGTTCATGCGGTTCCAGCGGGTATTGCCCAGCACGACGAACCGGGGGGCCGTGCGGCCGCGGCTCGATATGTTGGTGTCGGCCGAAGCGATGGCCGCCAGAATGCGGTCCACGTCCACCTCGTTGTCGGACATGACGATGAATACGTTGTCGGCGCCGTTGTCCAGCAGCGGCGTCAGGTCGCCCGAATTGCTGTTCGTGCGGGCCGACGGATGGACATATTTATAGGTATGCTTCTTATAGTCCGAATCGCCGAGCAGCGTCAGTATCTCCTTCTCGAACTCCTTGTCCGTACTTTCGGTGTAGATCAGCGTTACCTGCCGGTCCCCGTTCACCAGTTCGGCGGCCTTCTCCCATTTGTGCGCCGGGTCGGGCGCCATCTGGAACAGCACGTCGCTGTTCATGCCCGTAATGTTGGCCAGCGGCGAAACGACGGGCACGTTGTGCTCCTCGGCGAACCGGATGACCGGATACAGCCCCTCCTCGTAGACCGGACCGATAATCAGGTCGGTATTGCGGAAGGCGTCGCTCTCGGTGATTTCGCGGATTTTCTCCGCATCGCGGGCCGTGTTGTACAGGCAGACGTTCATCGAATAGCCGGATTTGGTCTTCACGCTGTCCAGTCCGAGCAGGAATCCCTGATAGAACTCCAGATAGTTGGAATTGGCGTCGCCGTCGACGGCGATCGGCAGCATCAGGGCGACGTTGAGCGTCGCACTGCGGCGCAGTGCGCGGAATTCGATCTCCTTCACCCTGTTGTCGGCGGAGAGGTCGGGGACGGAGTCCGCGCGCACGGTGTCGGCAGGCTGCCGCTCCCCGGCGGCCAGCTCTTCGGGAGAACCCGGAACCTTGATGATCGCTCCGGCTTTCAGGTCGGCGGGTTTCAGCCCTCCGTTGAGCGTGCCGAGCTGCTCTTCGGTGATGCCGAAGCGGCGTGACAGCGAATAGAAGGTTTCGCCCGGCTTGACCATATGATAGGCATAACCCTCCTCGGCGACGCTGTTGAGCGTATTGCGGTAGGCTTCCCACTGCTCCTTGGCGCCGGCCTCGTCTTCGGAGCCGATCTCCTTCTTGCGGATCAGGATGCGCTCTCCGAGCCGCAGGTTGGTCGGATCGAGATTCGGATTGTCCTCGATGACGGTCTGGATCGGGATTTCGTACTTGCGCGAAATGGCGTACAGGGTTTCGCCCTGCGCGACGGTGTGGGAGTCGAAGGTCCTGCGCAGCTTCCGCTCCGACTTGGGTTCGGGCACGGCCGTCACGAAAGGTATCTTGACGTTCTCCCCCGCTTTCAGCCCGCCGCCTGCCGACGGATTGTACTGAAGAATCACCTTCTCGCCCACCTCGTACGCCTTAGACAGTCCGTAAAGCGTTTCGCCGGGCTGCACCGTATGGATGTAGAATTTCGAGCCGTTGATGTAAACGATCGTTCCCGACTTCTGCACCGCGAAGGCGCACACGCTCAACAGGAGCAGCAAGACTGTCGCACAAAGTCGCTTCATCGTCATTTCAGTTTTTCGCGCATGCGGATTTCGGTGATGACCTTCTTGGTGTAGAGCGGGAAATCGCCGTTCATCATCC
>ERZ773155.2491-NODE-2491-length-13770-cov-15.205906_pt1 | contig 13770 bp, 9 predicted proteins | sample MGYA00511262_ERZ773155 | MGnify/ENA primary metagenome ERZ773155 (study PRJEB29015, sample SAMEA2737828) | human gut metagenome | biome: human gut; feature: human-associated habitat; material: faeces | place: China | collected 2012 ... | reverse complement strand
CGTGTTCGGGGAGAATGACATATCCTTGCGTCAAACCCAGATAAGCCAGAAGGAAGCCTTTAATATGCGCCTCCCCGTCAATGAACTCACGGATGGCACTTTGACGTTCCAGTTCGCGGGCGAAGAAACGGAAGACAAGCTCCCACTCGCCATCATAAGCCATTCCCATGACCAGGGAAGAAAGACTGCTGATGTCCACGTCAAAGAGGGACGCCCTGCTGTAGGCCTCCGTCAGGTAAGTATAGAGCTGCTCGCGCACAGTCAGATTGGGAATACCCAGAACGGGAGTCCCACGATAGACACCCTGTATGGACAGCATCCCGAAGTAGAACAGCAGGCTCTTGAAATTCTCCGTATCAGCCATCTTCTCAGCCGGAAAAGAAGTGGCTATCTGTGCTGTGACACTGCCCTCCGCTATAATTTGTTGGATGACAGAAGCATTGGCTCCGAATGTTTTGTCTATCTGCACCAAATGACGCAACTTGTTGTAATCTGTACGGATATTGTTGTCAACCATCATTTTAGGTGCTTTCCCCAATTGCAGATAGCTGTTCAGGAAGTATAGTGCCATGTCCGAATTGAACATACGCTCCTCCAAGCGGTCTTCCGAGAAACAGTAATTGTCATACCACGGCTTCATTATTTCCACCAGTCCATCCACCGTAACATCCTCCGGCAGTGCGTCTTCATCTTTGTAATAAGTAATCATTTCCCGCACTTCATCTTCGCTGAATCCAATAATGTTGTTGAACTGGGGCAGTATGCTGATGTTCGTACCGATATTGAAACCGCTCGTCACGTCGTCCATCGTAATGGGGCTGACACCTGTAATAAACAAGCGTTCTAAAGCGGCATCTGTATTGGAGGTTGCAGCCTTCACTACATTAAAAAAACGCGGATAAAGCCCTCACCGTGTGTGGCATCCTCATGGCGTTTCGTATCATATGAGGAAAGGATGGTGTTGGTGAATTTGTCGTACTCGTCTGTCAGCAGGTAGAGGCGAGGACACTTCTTATGGGATATATATTAGGCAATGGAAGACAGCAGCAAACCGGAGGACATGTTCGGATGTATATCCTTCCAAATATCCGGTCCTAAAACAGGTTCGTAATGCCGAATAAACTTTGTCATGGTAAGGTTGCAATAGTCATTGAAGGACTGTTCCACCTCCTCTGGGCACGCCTTCACTTCGGAAAAGTTGAAACGCAAGACGAGATACTTGTTGTGTTCTTCCGTAGGGTGCTGACCGATGTATACCTTTCCGAAAAGTTCCTCAAATTCTTCAGCATAGTCAATACTGTAATATGTTTCCAGCATGGCAAGGAAAAGCGACTTACCAAAGCGGCTCGGACGGATCAGGAACAGATAGGGAGGCTGACGCTCTATCATTTCGATAAACCGCGTCTTGTCCACGTAATAATAGTCCTTCCGTATCAGGCGGGAGAAGTCGGATATTCCATAGGGTAATGCTTTCATGGCTGCAATTCTTTGATTCAAAGGACAAAGGTGGCAAAAATGATTGCGAATGCCATGAAGGCCTTGAAATAGTTCAGCCCGAGCCTAATAAGGCTCTTGGTTTTATTCCCCTCTTTTCCTATTGATGATTATGCGGATTTAGGTTGTCACTAATGGAGTGAATGAATGCCTGGTTATCCTGCCGCCCACAGATAGATCCCCCATAATACAAGTAAATGCCCCGGATAGAAAAGGTAAAAGAATGATTTATAGTATTTCCCGGGCTTTTCATTATAGAAGGCAAGCAGGGCAAACGGAAGCAGGTAACCGACACGAAAAATGCTGCGTATGCCTATAGTCAAATATCCCAGTATGGGCTGTAGTACTTTATGACGTACTCCATAAAATATTGTGCAAAGTAAAACGCCCGGATATCCGTACCCGATGGATAGTTGGCGGACTGCCAAGCAGGTTGCTGCCAACAGGATGCAGGCTGCGGTGAAACGCATATATCTGTTTTTCCCGTTATTCCAAAGCTCAATCCTTTTATACCCGCACATCAGGCAGAAGAGCAGCAGCAGCGTAAACCCTATGTTCAGCTGATAAGTTCCGGTTGCGTATATTTTACTAAAAAACAGGTAGTGCGGGAGCTCCGAGACAAGAGCAAAGATTGCCAACCGTACGGCATACCGCTTCCGGCTACGTGTGTGGCGGAACCCCTCCACCAGCAAGAATGCAAATACAGGGAAGGCTGTGCGTCCTATACTGCGCAAGAAGAAAATGCTGTCGTGCCATAATTGCGGATTGCTTTGAGCTTCAGGCAACTTGGCTAGAAGTATCAGCAGACAACCTATGTGATCTGCCAGCATGGAGACTAGGGCAATCCATTTCAGGGTAGAGGCGGTCATAAGTTTATGTATGGCGGGGTATTAATAAAAAGGTGTGCCAAAGATTACTCTTATTGGCACACCTTCCTTTTTATTATGATATCGGTTATTCTTGTTATTTATTATATCCGATAAAAGTCAAGCTATCAGTTGGCAGGAATAAGATTAATCTTACCTGTATAAGTTACATTAGCACCATTTTCCAATGTAAGGCTTGCACCACCGTTGTTGTTGAAATTATCAAATGAAACAGTAGATTCCTTCTTGAACGTAACTATTGCATTTTGAGCATTAATATCACCTGTGACCTCTAAAGTGCCTGTTGCGTCTACAGTCAGATCGTCATTTACTTCCATTGCACCAGCTTTGATAGTTACTTTCGGAGCTGTTGGTGCTTTAGGTTTGCCTAATATAATTGCTGTATTGATAGTAACAGTCCCGGTTGTTTCCAGTGTGAAATCTTTGTTGCCATCTGCAGTTGGCATTGTAATAGAACCTGCAAAATCAATATCCTTGTCACCTGCATTCAGAACGGTAGCAGCTGCTTCAACACTGAAGTCAAATGTTCCAGCTAAAATGATTTTTGAGTATGTTCCATTCAAGGCTGTCTTCAAGTCCGCGATGTCAGCTGCTTTCTTCCAGAAAGTACCGGTCATCGGCTGGTCGAAGTCACCAACAAAAGTACCTGTTTGGTCTACGATAACTACGCCATTGTTTACAACGCTATTTCCTGCATATTTGATAATTGTCATCTCACCGGAGTTTTCCAACTCTCCATCATTGACAACACTTGCGTTTTTGCCGGCAACGTTGAATGATGCGGTTGCAGGAACACTAATCTTACTGTCTGCATTATTGGTCACAGTACCCAATACAGTCAGAGTCTTAGCAGCAGTCAAAGTTAAACTACCAGAGTTGATTACTTCACCCTCTTCTCCAATTGTTACGTTTTCTGCAAATTCTGCAGTTGTAGAATTTGCAAACTCACCGTCTATTGCACTCGGGCATGCCAAAGTGAACTTGTTATCTGCACCTTTCACTTCTACGGCACAAGCCAGATTGATAGCTTTTGCACTAGCACCAAATTCGACATTACCGTCTGTCACATCAAAAATCAGTTTGGCACCGCTGGTAGACTTGATAGTGATATTCTTGTTGGCATTCCATGTGGAAGTGAAGTCCTTATCCAATTCAATATCTGTCAAAACATCAATATTCTCTGCATCTGCCTCGATTTTGGCTTTCAGTTCATCAGCATCTGTTACCAGATCCAAATTGAAATCTTCATCTTTCAATTCACTGATAGAAAGCGGCATAACTCCAATCTTCATTTCATAAGGCTTGGTAAATTCCTTTTTAGCCCATGCACCATCTTTTTTATGCAGGTAAATTACCGTTGTTGCTTTCAGGTCAACAGTCAACATCGGGATAACAAAAGGAGTTGCCTTAGCAGCTGAAATTTCAATACCTGTTCCCGTTACATATTCACCTGTAATAGTCTTGTAATCATCATATTTTACAGAGTTCTCAACAACATTACCATCTGCATTATATAACATTTCACTTGCTAATCCGGTATTATCAAACAGAATGATCTTGTCCACATTGAGAGCTGATTCTCCTGTTTTCAATTGCAAATTCAATTGAAGCAAAGTAGATTTCGGATTCAATTTGAAAAGACCGGCCTTTTGTCCTCCCTCCATCGGTGTACGACCAGACATCATAAACATATCTTTGCCTGCCTCTTCATATTGTTTGTTAGCAGCACTTGCTTTAAATTTATTTTTCACAGTAGCTTTGATGTTTCCAATTTCATTGAAGCTTGCGTTATAGGGATAATATACCACATATTCACCTGCAAACAAGCTGCTGGCTTCAGTGTCAAAGGTTGCATATTTTTTGTAGCCTGCACTTCTGGTGCCCACATTAACCGGATTATCAAGTTCTCCTTCTTCAGTCAAGTCATCAGAACCCGCTGTAGCAGAAAACTCGTAATTAGTAAACAACTTCTTTGAAGTTTGTTCTGTATACGCTACGTCGCCTACTTTTCCGGTCCAGCACAAACCGAGGATTTCAGATGTAGGAGTCGTTTCGATATCCCACTTGTATTCATATTCACCACTACCATTCTCTATCCATCCGCCTCTTGTTTGTGCATCCATCACTTTTTCAGCGGTCAACTTGAAGCCGGCAGCTAACTGGGGCGTTCCTTCGAATTTGTTTTCATTTACAAATTCATCCTGGCTACATGCCGCAAAAAGGGCTGGCAGTGCCATTGCAACAAATAAATGTCTTGTTTTCATTCTTTTACTATATAGTTTATTTAATTAATATTAAAATGGGGACGGGCCTTCCGGATTCACTGGAAGGTTGCTACCTTCAAAGCCTGCTTCTACCATCACCTCCAGAACTTCCACCTCCGGAGCTTCATACTTCATTTCCTTTTCTACTTTCATAATCTCAAAATTTAAATTGTTAGTAATATTAAAATTGTCTCTTTATTCGGTAATGCGATAATTACTGCTACCGCTGGCTGCCTATTATCCTATCGCAAAGACAGGCTACCTCTTATATAAGAACCTTAGCTATTCCTATATATAATAGGTATAGCAAACCCGCATTTTCAGCCTGCAAAGTAAAAAACAAATTTCCTAAATAAATCAGACTCATATTCCCTTGATTATCTTCATGTTACACAATATCAAAAACACTCCAATATAGAAAAAAGATTTCCCCAAGAGTGCACAAAAAATGGACAAATACACTGGTATACAGTTCCTTACAAGTTCATTGATAAAAAGCAAATTTCGTTACCTAAATATATTGACACTGCTTTTTAGCACCTCACCTATAAGAAAGCTTGGTTGTAAGTTGCTTATTTTCAACAAACTATAGATTGTAAATAAAGAAGCAACTTATTACAAGAGATAAGCGTGACACCATTTTCAGACACCAACATTAAAAAGTAGACCTGCATTGAATAATGCTAAAAGTTCCCTTGTCGTCCGCTATATATCTGTTTACTATTGGTTCGTATCACGAAGATGAGTGATTCATATTCTTGAGGCTATCCATCATCCTTACGCACTGACCATATTCTCCACTTCTAAGGCATCTTCTCACTTATCACATGTGCCCTTTGGCAGAATTAGCCGCTGGTTTCACTTCTGTCAGAAACGTATCAAATAGGGATCAAGCCCGTACCAACTCCGTATTATCTCCGCATAGGAGTACCTCCAACCGAATTTGCTACGGAGCAAATACGGCTCAGATACACTCCAGGTATAGCCAAAGTCCGGTTCGGTTCCTTTCGGAAGTGAGGAAGAAAACATTTATTCCACCAATAGATTGCACATTGTCTTTAAAGGCATATACCGAATATTAGGAAACAAAAGAAAAAAGGAGTGGCATAAAAAATGCACCAGAAATCCAAATGAATGATTTGGGGGCTTTGCTCCATTCATTAATCATATTTCTGCATTTTGCAGGCATTTAATATATTGTATAATATTTTGACCTAAAATAATCTTGAAGCCTCTAATCTATTGACCAGCCCCCTAATCTTATTTCATACCCTGTATTTCAAAGTTAAATTAACATACAAAAACCAAGCAATACAGATTTAATTACTTCCGGGACTTTAGTCATAAAAACATTCATTACTGCAAAATGATTAAAATGAAAAACATACAAACTTTGCCCTATCACGCGAAGTCAGGTATCACATCCCCATTTCTGATAAGGAGTTACCGAAATAAGTGTTTTGCCGGCAGAAGTTTTCCTTAAAAGACCCAGATAGAATCCGGTCGCACAATGCATGACATTTTTGGAAGCTGCTCTTTACTAGCTCATCATCTGGGTAGCTGGTTCAAATACCTGAAAGGAATGACCGGGTTTTTGATGTGGTCGCTCCGAATTTTTATTTTCCAGTATGGATTTCAAAAGAGAATGTTTACCTTTGCAGCTTTAAAAGATCAATTTAATATTTATCGTAATGAGAATTAAAGAAAATTACAGAGTTAGAGAAATTGCAGGTGAAAACTTGATCGTCGAACAAGGAAAGTCGCAAGCCGATATGACTAAGGTTATTTCACTTAACAGTACAGCATTGCTTCTTTGGAAAGAACTGCAAGGAAGAGATTTTTCTTTGGAAGATGCCGCACAAATATTAATGAATCATTATGATATTCCTCAAGACCAGGCGTTGGCTGATGCCCGGAAATGGATGGATGCTTTAAATGGCTGCGGAATTATAGGATAGTTTTTCTTATTACATTTCGGGGAATATTGATAATCTGCTATTACTCATGACGGACAATGAGGCGCTATTACAATCAAGGAAATAAATTATTTTGTTTTGATTGAGTCCTTTTGATGTTTGAAATGGCAGGGAAGGATTTTGTGTATATACCTAAATCGTGTTTATCAGATAATTTATGTTATACCTATTATATATATAAGATTTTATCTGGCAAACGGACAGGAAAGAGGCTATCGTTTCCAGACCAATAAGTATATTATTATAGGTGTCGGTAGAGACCCCTCCCGGTCAAACCTGCATGGGTTCCATATCGAGTAAGATATTTTTGTGAAATGAATACAGGTTTGATTTTGGGCAAGGCATGCATACGCCTTTGAAGGGGAGTTGTTTGAAAAGAGAGAAGAGGGGAGGATTGAAATAACACTAACTGTTATTTATTTAATTATTTTTCGGATTCTATGCCAAGATTGCTTTTTCTTTTCTCAGCAAGCGGACAAAATCAGACATCAGTTCTTTGCTTGATGCCCTCATGTAGCGCTGAAATGCTTGAAAAGAACGATGGCCGGAAAGCGACATCACGTAGCTTACCGGGTATCCGCGTTTATAGAGATTGGTCACGCAGCTCCTGCGTGCTGTATGAAAGCTAATCAATTCGTATTTGGGAATCGTTACGATGGTAGTTTCTCCCCCACGGAACTCTTTACGGCTGACAGACTCGTTAATGCCACACCGCGCGGCAAGAGCCTTGATGGTTCTGTTCGCCTTCACCTTGTCTATAACGGGAAATCCCACTTGTTGATAATAGGTAATGAGTGGCGCTATTTCCTTCAAAATAGGAATTTCCACCAGTTCTTTTGTCTTTTTCTGGTAAAGCGATATCACTCCCTTCCGTACGGTTGCCTTGTTCAGTTGCTGAATATCGCTGATCCTTAATGCTGTATAGCACGCAATGATAAAGGCGTCTCTCACCGCATGCTCTTCGTCATTCTCAGTCTTCACCAAGGAGAGCTTTTGAATCTCCTTTTCCTGCAAATAAATTTGCTCGCTCGAATCGGAAGGCAATGTGGTTTGAACCTTCAAGAAATAGTTGTTCGTTGTCATCTCATTGTCGTATGCACGGTGCAGCAAGTTCTTGATTACTTTTAAAGTGTTGATAATCGTGTTCTGTGTATAGTGTTTCTTGCTTTTTCCATAACTGTATCCATACAAGTAATTGGTGAAATCCACAAAAAACTTTTTGTTAAAATCATCAAATGAGCAGATCGGCACTTTCCTTTGTCTGTCATAGTCCTCCAAACGCCCCAGAGCAGTGAGATAAGTAGCCTTAGTGCTTTCGATGCCGCGTCTTCCTTTGCGGTTCACGCTTTTTTCATACTCTCCCACAAGCCTTTTCAGGCAAGCAATCGGATTTTGTAAAAGATGCTCTTTCTGCTGGTGTTCATCAACAACCTGCCGGACTGTAGAATCAGACAGATACTCACCTTTCATGGCAAGCCTTTCATCCATTTCATACAAAGAGATGACAAGATTGTCAATCTGTTCGTTGATGTGTTTCAGTCGTAGCCTCTCACGAATATTCAATCCTTCATTTTGGAAACACCGATAAGTTTCGCGGTTCCAATACTTGGGTTCTACACGGAGTTTGGTATAGACTCTGATTCTTCTCTTATTAACGGTCGTTATAAGCATGATTTGCGTCAGTTTATTCTTTTCTCTGACTTGTTTCAAATTGAATCTTATCTTCAAACCTTTTTCTTCTTTTGATTTTAGCTGTAATTGTTTCATAATTATCATTTTTATGGTGATGTATAAACAAGAATCCCCCTCTCTTTTTCAATAAAAAAGTCTAAGGAAGCTATAAATTACTTTGCATTTATACATTTTCACTGAAAAGCATAAAAAAAATCCTTTATTTTGTTTGCGGATGTCAATAAAATCTCTACCTTTGGCTCGCAAAAGCATGTAAGATGAAAAGAGATTTCATGATAAAGAAGAATTCGGCTCATTTTTACCGAAAAAATAAAAAAATAACGATTTCTTTTGAATTTAGGAAATTTGTTTTTTACTTTGCAGACTGAAAATGCGGGTTTGCTATACCTATTTATATATAGGAATAGCTAAGGTTCTTGTATAAGAGGCAGTCTGTCTTTGCGATAGGATAATAGGCAGCTAGCGGTAGCAGTAACTATCGTATTACCAGTTGATAATAAAGAGACTATTTTAATATTACTAACAATTTAATTTTTATGATTATGAAAGTAGAAAAGGAAATGAAGTATGAAGCTCCGGAAGTGGAAGTTCTGGAGGTGGAAGTGGAAAAAGGATTCGAGTTTTCAATTCCTCCCACAGAAGAATAATTCAAGGAAAAAGAATGTTATAATTAATAATTAACAAGAAAAACAAATGAAGAAAATTCTTTTTAGTGCAATTGTACTGGCAGGGATGGTGGCTTCTTGTACAAATGAGGAGTTCGAGAACCTGAACAGTAATGATGTGGTGAAGAACCGCACGCAGATTAACCTGACACTAACAGGGGAGAATGCTGAAACGCGCTTTATTCCTAATGGCCTTAACTTGGGCTATGAAAATAGTGATGGATTGGGAGCCGTATTGGTGGATAAGGGCGTAAAAGACAAGGGTGGTACTAACGTTGTAGATTGGGATATTGTTGCTTCCCATGTAGGAAACAATAAATGGACATGGAACGAAAGCAAATCCACATTCACAACTAATGGTACGACTTCTATTGGTGCTTGGATGTTTTATTCACGCTATAACTCGGATATGACCACTAACCGGAACGGTGTGGAATACACTTTCCCGCAGATACAAGAGTATGCCCAAGATTTTGAGTGGATAGCCAATAATAATGTAAACTTTGTGGTTTCTCCTATCTATCGTGTAGATGGCTTTGAAGGCGAAAACGTGGAGATCCCAGTGAAACAAGCTTCCATCAATTCTTATGTGAAACTGAATTTACAACTTCCGACTACGGTTAGCCAAGTACAAAAGATTGTACTGACAGCAAAAGATGCAGGAGGCTCAGATGTAAAATTCCCGACTAAGGGACGGATTGACAACACAAAGGTGCCTGTAGCCAATATGCTGACTGACACCGAAAACCCTTCTTATGACGTTAATTATGCGCTGCCTGGAAGCTTACCTTCTACTGTGGCAGAAAGAAAAGAGCAGGAAAGTGCCAGAGCTTATGCACAATTGGTAAATCAGAGGGGTTCAGCTTATGACATTAACTTGGCGGAAGCAGAAGATTCAGGATTGGCCTCAAGCTTCTCTGTTATCACTAAAGCTGTGGGGGATAATACTGCAAGTTTCCTAGTTTTGGATTGTGTAAGCGATCATACTAACCAAAAAGCAAATGGTGTAACCGTAACTGACGGCAAATTTATGTCGTATATGGCTATCCCTGCCGGCATCTACAAGAGTATTACACTTTATGTATACACAGACAAGGGTATTTATAAAAAAGAAATTGCAGAACGTGATGCTGCTATAGATGGCAGTGCTCCCGATAAGTTACCAACTGGAAAGAAGAGTATCGTGCTGAAACGTCAGACTCGCGTCAATCTAGCCAATCTGACCAAACGTGCAAGTGAAGTAGAGGATGCCGTGATTAAAGTGGAAGAAGCTAAGACTGCAGCCGAGGTGGCAACAGACCTTGGTGGTGTAGTTATCACCAAAACTGCCGACCTGATTGCTGCTATTGAAGGTGCGACCGACAAGAGTATTGACTTCCTTGTTGTAAATCAGCCTATACAAAATTTGGGTGCCGACACTCCTGTTCCTGCCCACGAATCTATTATCAATAAAGCCGTGGCAGGTGCCGTATTGACTAAATGGGCAGATGCACGCACCAATGTAACACTGAATTTCTTGAACCAGAGAATGGCTATTGAAGGTGAAGAAGAGCCTTTCGACCTTGTTGGTATGAAATTTACAAAAGGTGCCACACTGATTTCTGGTAAAGTAAACTTTGCTGAAAGAATCTCTTTCGAAAACAATGACGATAAATTTATTGTGAATAGCGGAGCTACCGCCAATTTCACTAAAGGAACCAATGCGAGCGCACAATCATTCGCTGTTACCTCTAATTCTGAAATTGAAAATAATGGCATTGTAAACTTCGTGGGTTATGCAGATATCACCACTTTGACAAACAACGGCACAGTAACTGTAGGAACTTCGGAAGTTGCAGCTGGACTGAAAACTACTACTATCACTAACAATTCCACTTTCACCGTTAATAAAGGAGAGTGGGAAACAGGTGCTTTGACTAATGCAACTTCTGCCTCTATTTCCAATAGCGGTAGCGTTGATGTAACAGGTGCATCAACAAATAGTGGTTCTATCAACAACGATACTGATGCTGTTATAAACGTAGTTAATACCTTTACAAATAGCGGTACTATTACGAATGATGTTAAAGCTAAGATTATCTCCGGAAAAGCGGGTGCTAGCACTACGGGTAATTTGATCAATAACAAAACAGTTACCAATTATGGTGAAATGTACTGTTTGAATGGTAACCATACAATCAAAAATGTTGGAACCATCGAAGCCATTGATAAGGAAGAAAATGGAACTAAAATATCCATCTCACGTACATACATCACGGAAAATAGTTCAGTAGACGAAAGTTTAGTTGCGGCAAATGGCGATGTTACTCGTGGCGAAATAAAGATTTCTCACCGAGACATAGATATGACAGTGGCTAAGAAAGCTTTCCAAGGACGCATTTCTTGGCTTGTCCCGAGCAATATGTCTGCCTTGACACACAACAGTGAGGACAAATTCAACATGATTTACCTCGATGCTTCTTGCGATTTGTCTGATTATACAAACGCTAATGTGAATCATATTAAATATGTGACAGTGAATGAGAATGCCACCTTGCCAAAGGTAACATTGACAAGCCCTCTCATTGAATTTGTCGCCAACGAAGATGTGACGTTGAGAGTAGACAAGAAGGCAATAGCCATTCTGAATATTGCCGAAGGCAAAACCTTGACTGTTCCTACCAACAATATTGTCGGTGTTTATGATGTGACGGAAACAGGTGTTGTAAAAGCTCTTGCTGAGATCGTGAATAAGGGTACAATGCTGGTAGGTGGTAAGTGCTTCAGTAGTATTACAGCTTATCCTGGTACTGGTGTCTTTGCTTCGGGTTCTGGTAATGCTGACGAAGCGTATTTCTGGGATCAAAGTGCTAATACTTATAACTGATAAAGTACCACAGAATTATAAGCTCTGATAAAAAACTTTTTTATTGGAATCAGATTTTTATTCCACAAATCGGGAGGGTATTCGGTATGAATACCCTCTTTTTATGCCATTACCGGATATGTTTGTTTCCTGTATAAGCTTTGAGTCAGTAGCACTATCTCCTATTCCCCATCTTTATTGAAGAAAGCTGTTTATCTTCCGGTTTATTATTTGTCTATTGGAGAAAAATATTTCTCCAATAGACAAATAATATGCCCGTTTATGCCACTTCATTTCTAAACGTTACCCAAGCAGGGGCAGACGGTTGGACTTTTTATTTTTGGTGAGGGAACTTGTCTCCTATTTGCAACTATTTCCGGGTCTTCATGGCATTTGCCATCATTTTTGTTACCTTTGCTTTGTGGAACATTAAAAGCTGAACAGTTATGAAGGCATTACCCTACGGATTATCGGATTTCCCCCGCATCATGCGGAAAAATTATTATTATGTGGACAAGACGCGGTTTATTGAACTGATAGAGCGTCAGCCGTCCTATCTGTTCCTGATACGCCCCCGGCGGTTCGGCAAGTCATTGTTCCTGGCTATGCTGGAAACATACTACAGCATTGATTACGCGGACAGCTTCAAGGAGATATTCGGAGAACTGTATATCGGCAAACATCCTACGGAAGAGCATAACAGGTACATGGTTCTGCGCTTCAATTTCTCAGAAGTGAGCTCAAAGCTGGAAACAGTGGAGCGTTCGTTCAGCGAATACTGCTGCATGGTGATAAAGAACTTCATCCTGAAATACGAGCGTTTGCTGGGCAGCAGGATATGGGAAATCGTCAACCCTGACGAGACTAATCCGGAGCAAATGCTGGCTGCCCTGAAAGAGTATGTCAGCCGCACGGACTGCCCGCGCATCTACCTGTTGATTGATGAATACGACAACTTCACCAACACCATCCTTTCTTCCTACGGTCAGGAACGCTACCGGGAGAAAACACATGGCGACGGGCTCATCCGCGGATTCTTCAATAACGTGAAAGCTTCCACTTCCAATGCGGGTGCCGCCGTGGAGCGTCTGTTTATTACAGGTGTCAGCCCCATTACGATGGACGACGTGACAAGCGGTTTCAATATCGGTACGAACATCAGCACGCTTCCTCAGTTCAACAACATTATCGGATTCAGCGAGGATGAAGTGCGGGAGATGATTACTTATTACAAGGATGAAGACGCACTGCCGGAGAATATTACGGTGGACGGATTGGTGGAAATAATGAAGCCGTGGTATGACAATTACTGTTTCTCGGAAGACCGCTTGGAGGAGCGTATGTTCAATTCGGACATGGCACTATACTTCCTGAACAGCTATCTGCAATTGGGGAAAGCACCTAAAATGATGGTTGACAACAATATCCGTACCGATTACGGCAAGTTACGTCATTTGGTGCAGATCGATAAGACATTCGGAGCCAATGCTTCTGTCATTCAGCAAATTATAGCGGAGGGTAGTATCACAGCACAGATAGCCACTTCTTTTCCGGCTGAGAAAATGACTGATACGGAGAACTTCAAGAGCCTGCTGTTCTACTTCGGGATGCTGTCCATACAAGGTACTGATTTTGGCAGTGCCATTCTTGGCATTCCGAACCTGACTGTACGCGAACAGCTTTATACATATCTGGTAGAAGCCTATCGCGAAGCAAAAATGTTTGATCTGGACCTTTCCTCTTTTTCCGGTCTGGTGAAAGAAATGGCTCTTCGTGGCGAGTGGAAACCCGTTTTCCGCTTCTTCGCCCGCGAACTGGAACGTCAAAGTGCTATCCGTGAGTTCATTGACGGGGAAGCGCATATTAAAGGCTTCCTTCTGGCTTATCTGGGGTTGACGCAAGGATATGTCATTCTCCCCGAACACGAGTCTTCCAAAGGTTATGCCG
>ERZ773155.2471-NODE-2471-length-13859-cov-5.297595_pt1 | contig 13859 bp, 18 predicted proteins | sample MGYA00511262_ERZ773155 | MGnify/ENA primary metagenome ERZ773155 (study PRJEB29015, sample SAMEA2737828) | human gut metagenome | biome: human gut; feature: human-associated habitat; material: faeces | place: China | collected 2012 ... | reverse complement strand
AATTTGGTCAAACCATATCAGCCCGTTTAGATATAGCAAAAGCCCGGAAAACCTTCGGTTTTCGTTGATAAGGCAGTAAATCAATTTATCACCGCAGCTGAATCGACAATGGGAGAAGAACCGAGTTGCAAAGCCACGGACTGACAATGAAAAGTTAAAAGAACTTAGCTGTCAGGCGTAGCAATGGAAAGGAAAATCACCGAGATCAGTCTATCACAGACTTTTCTCGGTGATTTTTTTATATCCGTACATTCGATTTACGCCAATTCTCCTGCTACAATAATTGCAGAAAATCAAAGGAGGAGCAGCGTATGAAGCAGAAATACTATGTGGAACTGAACCGGCAGGAATGGCGGCTTATCATTGAGGGGCTGAACCGGTTCCGCAACAAGTTGATTGCGGCGGGACGGTACACAGAAGCCGTAGATGAGATATTAATCAAAGTCGCCAAGGCAAAGCCGCAGAAGTCAATGTTGTGGGGATGGAGGCGCTAATGATGGAAAAGTACATTACCGATGAACGCACAGGGCTGAAATATGAATTGGTCGGTGACTATTATCTGGTTGTCGGAGATGATGAGCCGGAGGAAGATCAGCCAATCGGGACATGGGGGCAGCGGCACCTCCGCTATCTCAAGAAGCATCGCCGTGTGCGATATGCCAACCTTCTGACCACCGGTAAGCTGAACGATTACCTTGCAGACCTCAACGAGCAGGCAGAAGCAATGTTTTCTCAGCTTGTAAAGCTGCTTGCCGAAAAGGAAGGCGTAACAGAAGTCCTCAAAGCAGAAAACCAGATGCTTTGGGTGCAGAAAATGAACAATCTTCGAAATGCCGCTATGGAAATCGTTTTAAACGAGCTTATCTACCGTTAGAAATGACGGCCATCAAAAAAGAGCATAAGTGTGTTTGCAGAAAAGCCGGTGGATGCCGGCTTTCTTTTTCTGCGGTGAACTGAAAAAGGCCCACAGGATGTTCTATCCTAATAAGCGGAGGTGATGGAGGTGACTGCGAAACGGGGGCTGTTCTGGTATGTGGACGGAGAATTGCTGTGCTTTCCCGTTTCCGGCGCGGAGGTCGATACAGTCGGCAACAATCATCGGCGGTTCTGGAAAACGCTTCCGCATTCCCTTACCGGCGGGATGTCCTACAACTACTTTCCCCGTGGGCGGGTAGAGCTGCGGTACGGGAAAGCGCTGGTCTATCTGCATCCTACGCTCTGCACACCGGGAATTTATGCCCGGATTCGCCATGCCTTTTCGCTGCCCGATGAGATGCAACTGTCGCTCAAGGCGGACGGAAGCCGGCACTATCGCAGTATTCAGAAGGAACAGGAGGGATGAGCATTGGACATACAGCCAGAGAAAACCTGCTGCTTTACGGGGCATCGCCCCCAATTTTTTCCCTGGGGCAGCAACACCGGTGATCCCGCCGCTGCCAAAATGCTTCGTGCGTTAGAGAGCGAAATTTTGCAGGCCATTGCCGACAGCTATACGACATTTCTCTACGGCGGTGCGCTGGGAGTGGACGCTTGGGCGGCGGAGATTGTGCTGCGGCTGCGTAAGAATCTGCCGCTGACGCTGATAGCGATTCTGCCCTTTCCGGGCTATAACGCCGATGTAACAGAGAATTCCTATCGGCAAACTATAGCGGCATCTGACCGCATTCTCTGTGTGGAACCGGTACGGCGGATGGCTGCTTTGGCGGCCCGGGACCGGTATATGATTGACCGCAGCAGCCGCCTGATCGCCGTCTACGATGAGCATTCCCGGATCCATAGCGGAACCTGGCGGGCGCTGTGCTACGCAAGGAAAAAGCAACTGGGCATCCGGCAAATTCGCTGGATGGAGTACCTATAAAGAGGCGAGTACAGATGGACATTTTCAGATTTATAGACTCCGCCGACATCCGGCGATACCTGGTGAAAATTCAATACCGATTCAGTACAGAGGAAAAAATGCTCTTGATCTGGTACTGCAAGTCTGCCACACTGAATGAAAAAATCGCCGCATGGCAGGAAATAGTCGGGTATGTGCCGAGTTGTCCTTGGGACGACGCTTGGGATATCCGAGAGCGGGTAGCTGCCTACATCGAACTGCAGGAAGAAATGTTGGGACAGTTTCAGTCGGCAGACAGTTACGTCTATCAATACAAATTGATAGACAGTTTGACGGGAGAAACTGATTCGGGCAGCGTGTATCGCAGTTACAAGGATTGTCTTGCTGCCGCAATACATGCGGCACAGGCTGCGGGCTGCTGCAAACTGGAGATCCGCAAGGAACCGCTCAATGCGGCAGAGCACAGCCGTCGGATAGGCACCTGTCTCTTCAATCAGGACGGTGAGATCATGCAAATTAATTGCCTGCCGACGGATGCCGAAGATATGATGACCTATCTTCTCTTTGAGGAGATGTGGTTTGCATTCCCTACACCGTTTCATAGCGGCGACATTGTCTGCTCTCGATTTTCTCCCAATGAACCGTTTGTCCTGACGGACATGGTCACTTGGGACTCTGAGCGAATGATCAAGGAATTGCCGCCCAGCGAGTATGACCGGCAGGTGTTGGATTGCGCCGACTGGACAGTAGAGCGTCTTCTCAAGCAGGGCGACAGCCGTATCATGGGCGCCTTTGGGTATCGCGCGGAAGGAAACTTGATTCGTCGGGAGAAAGCACCCATCTGTGATTATCTGGACCTGGAATATTACCGGGGATCGCTGGATCAATCTCATAAAATCTTGCAGCCTGTCAGCACCTATCTCAAAGGAAATTGCGGAATCGAATTTTTACTGAACGCCTATTGCCTGCTTCGGCAGTCGACACTGCTAGGGCAGGCAGAATGAACAGGAGGAAAAGAAGTTGGACATTTATCGTTTTATTGATTCCCGTGATATGCGGGAGCACCTGCAAAAGCTGAACTATTCATTTACCACGCCGGAGGCGGCTTTTCTGGTGTATTGGTGCAAAAACGCTGCACTGGAGGAAAGAATTGCCGCATGGCGGGAGATCATCGACACCATGCCGAACTGCGCTATGGCGGAGCGGATGAATCTGGAGGCCATTCCGGATTTTCACCAGTTTCTGCGGGACTATATTGACCTGCAGGAGCGGGATCTGCGGCGCTTCAAGGAGCCGGATGGCTGCGTCTATGTCTGTGAGCTGTCCCGGCGGGGCGAATTATGCGGAGATATGGAGTTCGGCCCGTTCAGTGATTTTGAGCACTGCCTGTCCGCAGCGATCCGGAGGGCGGCAGAGGAAGAAACAGTCGGCCTCCGCATTTTCAAGCGTCCCATGGATCCCGGGGAGGATTCGCCGCGGGAGGATTATTGCATCCTGACCCTGCAGGGAGAGGTGTGCCAGCTGGAGTGCAGAGCGCTCAACGACCGTGACACGGATCTGTCCATTGCCTTTGAGGGTATGTGGTTCGACTTTCCCACCCCGTTTCACGCCGGGGACATCGTGTGTTCTCACAGATGGCCCGACGAGCCCTTTGTGCTGACCGACCTCTGCACCTGGAACGCTGAAACCCTTCAGCGGGAGCTGCCCGTTTCGGGATACTCAGAGAAATGGCTCAGCAACCTGGACCGCACACTGGCAAGAATGCGTGCCAAAGGCGATGTCAGCGACATGACCTGCAGTGGAGGATACACCATGTCGGGCGACCCGGGAGAGACTATACCGTTTGTGTTTCACGATCATCTTCTCCATAATTATTTGGATCTGGAATACTGCCGGGGGCCGCTGAAGGGCATTCACAAGCTGCTCAAGCCCATCAGCGACTTTCTCAAGGGCGACCGCAACATTGAATATTTGCTGAACACCTACTGCCTGGCGCAGCAGCAAGCAATGTTGGAGAACAGCATCGCATGGTTTCGGAACTGTTATAACAAGGAAGCACTCGCAGATGTTGGTATTCTTCCCAAAACCGAACCGTCTCAAGGAAAAACATAAAAATATGGACGATTACTTCGCTCTTTACCGCAAGCAAAAGGCGGCAACCATCGAGAGAATCCGCAATTCCGCCGAATACCAACAGCAGTGCACGGCCGCCCGTATGGCCACAAACCAGCAGCAGCTGGATTTTGACGAGGCGTACACCAAGGCGAAGGAGGAATATGACTCCGTGCTCCTGCCCCGGTATCAGGCCGCCCGCAGCGCATGGGAGACAGAGCATCAGGCGCAAATCAGGAAAGAGGAACAGGAGCTGGCCCAGGCAAAAAAAGAACTGGCGGCGCTCTACGGGGAGACCCGCATCGTCCCGGCCCAGTACCGGCGGGTGGACGCCCTGCAGTACATCTATGACATGATCTCCACCTCGGACTACGATGTGCGCCAGGCGATTGAATATTTCGACAAGAGCCAGCAGCGGGCGCTGGAGGAAATGCGCCTGCAGGAACAGCAACAGGCCAACGCCCTGGCCATGGAGCAGAATGACCTGCTGGACCGGCAGAACTCCATTGCGGAGAAAGCCCGGCGGGACGCCAACATCGCTGCGGCAGTGGGCGCCGTGCAGCGGCACAATACCAACAAGACCATCAAAAAGTGGATGGAGAAATAAGCAGCGGCGGCAGGTATATCACCTGCCGCCGTATGCGTTTTATTGGGGCTGGAAGAAGCCTAAGTCGTGCCCGATTTCCCAAAGCACTTTTCCAAAGGCCGGACCCTTATGGAGCTTTTCGGACAGGGGCTTCATAAATTTGTACTCGCCGGACAGTTCGCCGGTGTAAATCTTCGCACCGTACAGGGGCGAAAGATACTGCTTCCTATCGAAGCAGCCCGAAAAATAGTGTCCATGCTTCAGCGCCCCGAATTCGATGCGCCCGTTTTCGCCGGGATACAAGCACTGCACGCCGCAGCAGTCGTCGCCCACCTCGGTCAGAATACAGTAATGCGGCTCCGTAACATAGGGGGCGCAGCCGACTTCCAGAATGTCTCCAGGGCGATACGGTACCGGCAGATTCAAATGGACGGAATCTCCCCCGAAAGCACCCTCCGCCCACACACCCCCCCGGCGTTTTTGGGGATCGTGCATAAAATACTGTACTTCTCCATTCGGATCGGCGGCAAAGGTGTATTCGGGGCGTGCGAACCCATTACGATCCGATGCGCCGCCCTGGCGATACTGCTCTATACGCCAGTATGTGGCTATCTCATCGTCCGCATTCTCCTCCCAATATTTCCGATATTGGGCGATGGCGCGCCGGGCTTCCTCCATGGAAAAGGCGATATAGGGACCGTCAAGCTGTTCGCCGTCCTTCCAAAGCTCCACCGAAAACGCAGCTTCCTTGCTTTCCAGCGCCTGCAGCGCCATGTGCAAACAGGCGCTGTAATCCCGAATCAGATCGGCGTCTTTGCTGTGTGCCATATGTCCGGACAGACGCTCTAAAAGCCGCCCCTTTTCCGTGAGCGCAATGGGCGCACCGGTGATGATATCGGCATAGTCGGTGGTTTGGAGCTGTTCCGGGCGGGCCAGCAGGTAGGCGTGCAGCTCCGGTGAGCCGGACAGCAGGCCCAAAATTTCTTCAAGAATGGTCATTGTACTACCTCCTTTAGGGGAATATGATCCAAAGCATGCCCGGCCTCGTCCGTCAGATATTCGCTGTGGCCGGTACTCTCCTGATCCCACAGCACGGTTACGGTGTCGACTTCGGCGGCATGGGCCTCGGCAAACGCCCGGATCAGCGGCAGCCAATCAAAATTTGCCCCGGACACCCGAAAATAGAGATCCCGGCTGCCGGGCACGGTGTCATATAGTCCGCCCAGACGCACGCGGAGAAATTCGCTGTTCAGCGCCCGGTTTACGGCGGCGTTCAGCTCCGGCAGACGGGCCGGGTTCACATAGAAAAGCTCCCCGGTGTGCCGCTCCACAAAAGCACGGCTGAGGAAAACATAGGGCCGCTCCCGGATGGCCAACAGCAGGTTCCGCACCAGATTGCGGTTGGACCGCAGCGCCACACCGTAGGCGGCAATCAGGTCAAGGCACCGCCGCCGGGTCTCCTCGCTTTGGGTAACATCATACAGCCATTCGGCGGCGTAGAGGGTCTCCTCCACCTCCGCCGGGTCGGCGTTTCCGTAGTAGTGCCATTGACAGGGGAACGCCGTGCCGTCCCGCCGCAGCATCCAAGCGGTGGGGGTTTTATTCATACACATCCGCTCCTTTCGGGGGATAGTGTAGCATGGCAGGTGGGGTAAAAAAGGCGCACGGAGAACAAATCGTTCTCCGTGCGCCTTTTAAGGTTTACTTATTTTTTATTTTCTTTCTTGTTCCTTCTTTCTCGTTTCTCTGTTTTGTGCAACTTTAATCCATACAGGGCCTTCCCACTGAATAGGGGAAATCCCCTGTTCTTTTGCAATGTCCCTGATTTCCTTTTGCAGTTTTTTGTAGTTTTTAGGATCAGATATGGCACTCCACGCTTCGCCGTTATAATAGTAGGATTCGCCGGAACCAGTAATCTTGTTTCCCTCGGTGTTGAACTGCTGCGTTTCTTTTAGAGCTTCAAGAATAAAGCTGTCAACCGGAACATGCAACTCCGCCTCAGAAAGGCCATTCGGCAGCATATCAAGCAACCACAGATATTTCAGCGTCATATTCACCCATTTCTGCGCTTGTCCGTATGTAAAACGGGCTTTAAGGAATCCTTTCTTACCATCACCATAAGGCGCATTCATCCGATCAATAATTTGAGCACATTTGCTTTCATGCCATGTGTTGAAACCGCCAGAATGATTCGGATAACCTTCGATGGATTCAATCAGCTTTGAGCAGATAAATTTAATTCGATCTTTTTGAACACTAATAAACGCATACGCATCAGTACCGACCGTTGCTTTTTCCAGCTCTGTTGAAGAATAGGTATATTTGACCGTGCGAGCTAAGTCTAAATATGCACGGTACGAACACTTTACTTTCTTTGTTTGGTCGAGGTCTCCACTGCTGAATCCAAAGTAGCTATACAGCAGAAAATCCATTAGCTTTTTGTTGTCGGCAAGCTGATTCATAGTGCTATCTCCTTTGCTTATATTATTCATATTTCTCCAGCGCCTTCTCTAAAGCGCTCTTGACCTTTTCCCGCAGGCGCTGGGGCTCCAGCACCGTCACATCCGGGGCGAAATTCAGGGCAAACTGCTCCATGGCCATCTCATTGGTAAAGGCCGTCACGGTAACACCGGCGTCGTCCTCGTCGGAGAAGGTCACCTCCGTGCCAAACAGGTCGATGACATCGCTGACCATGGCCTTGGCCACCCGAAACACCACCCGGACATTGTCACTGGCATACATATAGGGGTGCTCCTTCATATAAGTGGCCAGATCCAGCGTCCGGCCATTGGCCCACTTCAGATGCTCGAAGGGTTTGGTGGGCTCGTCCAGAATTTTCAGCTCCGTAATGCGGTCCAGCCGATAGTTGGAAATGTCGTCATACTTGTCATAGTTGCAGATCAGGTAATATTTTCCCTCTTTGGCCGCCATCTGATAGGGGGAGATGATGTACACCCGCTCTGTGCCGTCGGGGCGGGTCTTGCTATGCTGCCGCTTGTCCGTGCCGTACTCCAGGTACTTGAAGCTGACCTTCCGCCCCCGGCTGATGGCCTCGTCCAGCAACTCGATGGTGAGAAACAGCTGCTTGTTGTCGGTCTTGTCCTCCGGCAGGCGGGCAATGTGCTTCACCCGGCTGCGGAAATACACATTAGACAGGCCCTCCAGCTTGCCCACCAGCTCCTTGCACTGGCTGTAAGGAATGTGCTTGGAAAAAAGCAGGCTGTCAATGAGCAGCCGCAGTTCGCCGTCGGTGAAGTCCCGCTCCAGATAGAAGTCCGACCACAGGTAGCTCTCCTCCGGCACGCCGGTCTTGGGGTTCGGCACCATGCGGATAGACTCGCTGTACTCGATGTTGTAGCCGCAGTCCATGAGGTTCAGAATGTTCCGCCGGATGGCTTTGCGGTCGGCGGTCATGTCGTATTCGGTTTTCAGAATCTCGGCGATGTCCTTCTGACTTAGACGGTGCTCCTCGTCGGAGTACTTCCGCAGGATATCCAAGATATTCATAATCAGCAGCTTTTTCGGCTGTTTCACAGGCATGGGATCAGCTCCTCTTTTACCATATTCTATCACGGTATATCTTATAATACAAGATGGCGTGGGGCAAAAACAGGCCACAGAATACCGAAGCAGGCACACATGGCGCTAATCCGTGAAGGCTCCGCACTCCGCACGCACGGCGATCTGCTCGCGAAGCCGGCTGGCCTCTTTTTCGCAGGCCGCCAATTGATCCGAATAGGAATGATCCGGTGACCGCACAAGGTTCTGAAGCTCCTCTTTTCTGGAAACCACCTTGTCCAGGTGCTCCTTGTCCTGATCCGCAAGCTTCTGAAAATCTTTCAAGGCGTTGATCACACGGCGGGCATTGCCCGCCGGTGTGTCACCCATGGGAACAAGGTATTTTTGTTCCGCGTATTTCAGCAGGATATAAGGCTTCTTTTCATCCTGCTTTTCCGGAAGCTCCATTGGAGATTTTAAGGCTGTCATGCTCACGGGTGCAGTAAGTGTTGCCGCCGAAATGCACCAGCTCCTGCGGCTCATAAGTCTGGAGGTAGGTCAGCAAGTCCATTTTCTTTGCCCGGTCGATCATCTCTCTTGTGACATAGCCCATCGGTTCATCAACTCCTTGAAATAGAATAAGCCGGACAGGCTTCACATCGGTGAAAGCCGTCCGGCTATGTATGGGATCTGCATACTCTATGCAGATCAGGGTTATTCGGTTGTGGTGTCCTCATATGATAAATTAACTTATGATAATCTCGTTTATAGTATATGGCAAGGGCGCAGAGGAGCCGATCCATTATCAGATATTTTTCCCATCAATTTTCCTATAGCTAAATTATATCCGCTGCCGCTTGAATAATTTTATCATCTGATTTTGCATTATTTCTGCAAGAACAAGATATAAATATTGACACAGACGATTTTAACTGCTATAATATAGGCGAAGAATGGAGAAACTATACTGTGGATGGAGGTATCCGCTTATGCTTATACAGTTTTCGATTGAAAACCACCGGTCTATCAAGGATAGCGCGGTGATCAGTTTTGCCGCTTCAAAGGATAAGTCTTTGGAGTCTTATCTGCTGCACCCGGACGAAAAGAGAGCACTTTTACCGGCTATTGCTATTTACGGAGCGAATGCCGCCGGCAAGAGTAATGTGCTGCACGCACTGATGACGATGAAGGATATGGTCGTCGGAGAAGCGGCCAAAATATCCAAGGGACAAAAATTGCCATGGGAACCGTTTGGTGACACCACAGTTCCTACATCCTTTGAGGTCGTGTTCATTTATCAAGGTGTTCGGTATGCTTACGGCTTTTCTTTTGATGCCAAGAAGATCTATACGGAGTATCTATACCATTGGCCGAACGGGCGCGAGGCACTGATTTTCTCAAGAGAAAACGGCGCATACGAATTCCGTGAGAATGTTAATGAGCAAATCACACTCAGTAACCGCACGCCGGATAATAAGCTGTATCTTGTTTCCTCAAATGACTGGAACTTGCCGCAAACGGAAAACGCCTACAAGTGGTTCTTGGAAAAGCTGACATTCTTGATGGAGGAAGCACCGGCTACTTCGGAAACGGTCGCGCAGATCGTCAGCGGCGATGAGAAGAAGGCTCGTATCCTGAAGGAACTGTTGCTTGCAGACCTCGGTATTTCCGATGTGACCGTCAAGAACATCTCCGGCAAGGCCCCGGTCATTACAACCACGCACCGAGTCATCGGTGCGGATGGCAGTGTGAAACACTTTCAGCTCCTTATGGATCAGGAGTCGTCCGGAACACAACGATTTTTCTCCCGTATCGGCGGCTGGCTGCAAGCGCTGGAGAACGGCGCACTGCTTGTCGTTGACGAGATCGAGGACAGTCTGCATCCGCTCCTGACAAAGCGGCTGATCGAGATGGTTCAGGACAATACGATCAACACTGAGGGAGCACAGCTTCTGTTTACGACGCATGATGCTATGCTGCTTGATCTTACCTTCTTCCGCAGAGATCAGATATGGTTTGCGGAAAAGGATGAGAAGTCCTGTGCGACTGAGTTGTATTCGCTGGCGTCCTTCTCTCCGAGAAAGGGTGAGAACATCCGCAAGGGGTATTTGCAAGGACGCTTTGGTGCGATTCCGTTTATCGGAGGTGACGGCTTATGGCAGGAATGAGAAAGGAATACGACCCCAATAAAGCCAGTCGCCGTAAGCGTAGACCTATCATTTATATCATCTGCGAGGGCAAGGAAACGGAAACCAAGTATTTTAAGCATTTCCGTTCTCGTAACTGCCTGGTAGACATTGTGCCGATTTCTTCTAAGATTCGATAGGGACGCCTTCCGCACGGTTTCAGCGGCAATAAGCGGGTTTTCCACAAAATCTCCTCACCCGCAGGTGCGCTCCGTTCCGTTGTTTCCGCCCCGTTTTTTCTGTTCGTGGGTCACGGCGTGGGTCAACTGGAGATTTCCGTTCCTGTTCACATGTCACATTTTGCGTTGCTGGAATCAATAAGACCTTTCTCGAAAAAGTAATAGCTTTCCGCCAGCAGTTGTGGTATGTGTTGTGGTTGCAAAAAAGGAGGTGCCGCAATGTATGACTACATGAAAGCCCTGCAAAAGCGTTTCGATCGTCAGTCGCATCCAGAACTGGACACCCAGGTCAAAAGCGCCCAGGAAGAACTGCGGCGGGACATGGACGCCGCGGGGCGCAGAAAGCTACTCCGCCTGTTGGACGCACAGAACACATTGCTGGTTGAATCCAAGCTGATGAGCTTCACGGCAGGCTTCAAGCTGGCGTGGGGCATGGCGAAAGAGCTGGAGGCAGACGGGCTCTACTCCTTCGAGCGAGAGGAAGAAGAGCATATCTGCCATCCGGCGGAACAGGAGGACTAAATGGCAAAACGAAGACCGTCCGGTGACGGCATGGTGCGCAAGCGGGAGGATGGACGCTGGGAAGGCCGCATCGTGGTGGGACACAAAAGCAACGGTGACTCCATCTTCCGGTACATCTCCGCGCCCACGCAAAAGGAACTGTCCGCCAAACTGCGGCAGCTCACCGAAGCCTATAAAGGCGTAGACCTGACTGAAGAAAGCAATATGGCCCTCTCCGTCTGGCTGGACAAATGGCTGGACGAGTACATGGCCGCTACGCTTCGTCCCACCACCCTGAACGGCTATCGCCGCTCTCTGGAGCTCCATGTCAAACCCTATCTCGGAAACAAAGCTCTCTCAAAAATCACTGCCGTCGACCTGCGGTCGCTCTACCGCACCTTGCAGGAAACCGGGCGGGTACGTCCCAGAGATGGACAATCCCCCGGCCTTTCCGCCAGAACGGTCCACGGCATCCACACCACCCTGCACCACGCCCTGAAAACGGCTATGGAGCAGAACCTGATCCCCAACAATCCCGCGGCAGAAGTTGACCCGCCCAAGTTTGACGGCGCGCCCATGAAGATCCTCACCGAAGCACAACTGGATGCTTTTATGAAAGTCATTGAAAAGGATGAATTCTGGCATGATTTCTTCTATACCGCGGTGACCACCGGTCTGCGCCGGGGTGAGATCTGCGCACTGCGGTGGGAGGATTTTGACGCAAAACAGGAAACGCTCCATGTGCGGCGCACCCTCCACAAAGAAAAAGGCAAACCGCTCACCACAGGCGATACCAAGACTTATGCAGGAACACGGAAGATCGTCCTGCCGCCCAGCACGGCACAACTCCTGCGGGAGCGAAAGAAAACAGCGCCGACCGAATGGATATTCCCTAATCCCTTTGATCCAGAGAAGCCTATCGCCCCCGGCACAGCATACAACCGCCTGAAAGCACTACTGAAAGAAACTGGACTGCCGGACATCCGCTTTCACGATCTACGCCACACCTTCGCCACCCATGCCCTATCCTCCGGTGTGGATGCCAAGACACTGGCCGGTATCCTTGGCCACACGAAGGCCAGCTTCACGCTGGACACCTACACGCACACCACCGGCGAAATGCAGAAGCGTGCCGCTGAGATCGTGGGCGGTTTCCTGACCGACTACCTTGGAGAGGAGATGAATCCTTGGCAAAGCAGAGAAAACACGGCAGCGGCACCGTCCGTCTGAGAAGCGATGGCCGCTGGGAGGGCCGCGTTGTCATCGGCTACGATGACAGCGGACTGCCCAAAACTAAAAATGTGCTGGCAAAAACAAAGGCCGAATGTGAGAAAAAACTCAAAAGTTTGATTGCCGCACAAAAAGAATCTGAGCCGCAACCACCCCGGCAGACCATGACAGTCGCCCAATGGCTGGACTTTTGGTATCAGACCTACAAAAAGCCAAATCTTCGCCCCAACACCCAGATGTCCTATGAACGGCGGATCTATCAGCACATCATCCCAAACTTGGGCCCCATTCCACTGAACAAACTTACCACCGGAGATATCCAGCAGTTCTATACCGGGCTTAAACAAAATGGCCGTCTGCTCCGGCAGGAACAGTATGGCGAAGGACTTTCCGGCCAAACTGTCCGCGGCATCCACACCACCTTCCACGCGGCGCTGGACAAGGCAGTCTCTGAGAAGATCATCCCCAAAAATCCATCCGACTTCTGCCGTCTCCCCTCTGCCAAGGCCAGAGAGATGCAGGTTCTCTCCCCGGAGGAGATCCAGCGGCTGCTCATCCAGTCCAAAGAGGACGGCTGCTTCGAGCTGCTCCTGCTGGAACTGTCCACCGGCCTGCGCCGTGGTGAGATCTGCGCCCTCCAATGGGATGACCTAAACTTCAACACCGGAGAACTTCAGGTAAAGCGGCAGGTACACCGGGTCAAGGGAGAATTGGTAGTGTCCGAGCCGAAAACAAAGGCGTCCAACCGGAGCGTCATCCTCCCGCCCCCTGTTCTGATGGTGCTGAACAACTACAAAACCGAAATAAACTCTGTATGGCTGTTCCCCTCCCCGCTGAACAATGACTCGCCCAGAGATCCCGCTGCTGTCCGCAAGCGGCTGACCACCATACTGGAGCGGGCAGACTGTAAGCGTGTCAGATTTCATGATCTGCGACACACTTTCGCCACCGCATCTCTGGAACACGGCATGGACATCAAGACTCTCTCCACCATTATCGGTCATGTCTCTACCGCAACAACTCTGAATGTTTACGCTCATGTCACAGACGAGATGAGGAAAATCGCTGCGGCGAAAATCGACCGAGGGATCGCCAAATCAGAATCCCTCCAAGATATAGACACAGCGCCAAGAAAACCGGCTCCATCCACCTTCCGGCCCCACAAAGGGCAGCGCCGCAAATCTGGCACTGGCTGCGTCAGCCAGATCAACGAAAAGCTGTGGGAAGGACGGTATTCTCCCAAACTTCCCAACGGTGCCCGCCTCGCCCGAAATGTCTACGCCCACAGCGAGAAAGAATGCGAACAGAAACTGGCAGAACTGATCGTCCAAATGAAAGCAGAAATTGCCGCCCAGCGGCAGCAGCCCCAAGCCCCGACATGAATCACGCGAAGAAGAAACGTGGAGTTCCCGATGCCATGTCGGGAACTCCGCTTCGTTCTGTCTGTGGTATTTTATGTGGTCAACAAAAATCCGCAAAACCGTATTCGTTCAAAAAATCGCAGAAATCAAAAGAAAACACCCGAAATCCGAAGATTTCAGGTGTTGTTCTGGAGCTGCTGACCAGATTTGAACTGGTGACCTCATCCTTACCAACTACCGTAGAGCCTTCCAGCCCTTGCTGTATAAGGCTTTGCGGCGTTTTTTTGTCCAAAAAGGATGAGGTCGCAGCCTGTTTGTTCCATTGTTTCCGTCCGCTCATTTCCCCGTGTGGGTCACGGTGTGGGTCAA
>ERZ773155.2450-NODE-2450-length-13903-cov-31.141392_pt1 | contig 13903 bp, 18 predicted proteins | sample MGYA00511262_ERZ773155 | MGnify/ENA primary metagenome ERZ773155 (study PRJEB29015, sample SAMEA2737828) | human gut metagenome | biome: human gut; feature: human-associated habitat; material: faeces | place: China | collected 2012 ... | reverse complement strand
TTTTAAGCCGTTTCTGTTGTTTATATTGGAAAAAGCATATCCAATACCAGGAAAAGATATTTTATACTGCCGCTTCCAATATTGCATTTAATTCATCCTCCGATACATAAACTAAACTTGCTCTGCCATTTATAAAATCATTTCTACTTATATTTTGTATATTCATTGTTACTGTAGCAATCATTTCTCCTTTTATATCAAAATGTCGTTTATATTGGCTTAGTAATGGGAAATTAGGAACAATCCGAATACTTCTTACTATGTCATTATTCTGGCTATCACGAATATCCATACTCCAACTTTTAAATACATCATTATAAGAAAAATGAAGTTTATAAACTGTATCATCAAAAGTAACAGATTGTACAAAATCATTAGCGTCTATCATGCTTATTTGTATCATTTTCTTATCCCCTTAATATTGTAGAGCAGAAATAATCGAAACTGCCGCTACTGTAGCAGTAATTTCTTTTCCTGTATTAATATCACCACTAGCGTTGTAATCTGCTTGTAAACTACTAATATCAACGGTTGCTGTATTGGCAACTGTTGTCATACCAGTACCTATATCCTTTTGTTCAGATGTACCTCCGTCTTTTTCGGTTTGTCCTGCCTTCCCTTGTGCGTCATTACTTGCATATTCTTCTGGTACTTCTTCAGTTCGTTGTTCAACTACTACAACATGTTTAAAATTGAGCTCCATTTCATAACAAATACCATTTTGAACATTTCGTTTAAGTGGAGCCGTGAGCATTACCATATTGTCATAAATTGCGTCGTGTAATGTAACTGTTACAGGGTCAGATTTTTGATAAATTTGCATTAAAGCATTAGCTACATCATTAAGGCGGTTTACATTTGGTTTACCGCCAAAATGATTTAAAAAGGTAACTGGTGTTGGTGTAAATACCGCTGTTAACTTTAAAGTTAAAGGTTTTCTTATTACATGGTCAGCCACAATAAAACCAGTTTCAACAGGATTTTCAGTAACTTCACTTTCAAAAGTTACTTCATATTCTTTTAATACATCAATTTCTAGGTTATCACCAATTTTACAAGGTGTTATTATCTGCCTAAGAAGTGAAGGCATAGTTCCAGACATTTGGCTTTGCATATTATTTAATAATCCATAATCTGCCATTTAATCACTCCTTATGGATAAAAATTATTTTGTCCCCGTATCGCTATTGCTAACTGTTCTTCGGTGCTTAAATTATACGTGTTGTTCTGCGTCATGTTTGTATAAGCATTAGATATACCACTGCCTATATCACTCAATATACCACCTGCAAAATTTCTAAGATTATTAATGCCATCTATTGCCCATTGTATTTTATCTAATACCCAATTTTGAATAGCATTTGCAATATCTTGTAAAACACTTAAAGCAGAAGAGCCTAAATCTGCAAAGAAACTTTTAACAGAATTAATAGCATTACCAAAAGCTGTAATAAATTTACTTGCTGTCTGAAAAGCATTAGAAATAAGATTTCCAAAAAATTGTGCTACTTGTGCAAAAAAATCAGAAGCACCTTGTAATACATACATAAAAGCATTATATAAACCTTCTGCTATTAAATCTTTTAAAATAACTAATTGCTCATAGCACCATTTAATAGCTTCAATAACAAATCCTATAGCTCCGGCAACAGCAATAAAACCGGCATAGATAGACGTTAAAATAATCGCTCCTATGGTAACAATCAGTTGAGCAAATTCCTGATTTTCTTCTATAAAATCCGCTACCAGATTTATCACCCATGTAAACGCTTCGATTATCGTACCTAATAGACTGGCTAAAATACCAAATCCTTCAGCAACAAACGGAGCAAGTGAAATGAAAGCATTTTTTAATAATGGAAATAAATCGGATGCCAATCGGGAAATAGCTTGCCAAGCAGGTTCTATTGTCGGAGATAGTCCGCTGAATATTTGTTTTATCGAATTACCGATTTCCAGAAAATCCGCAGTATCTAAGCTGTTTATTTCATCTACAAGAGGTTTAAACACACCTGCAATATCCATAATGACATCTTTCAATGCAGAAAAACCTTCGTATAGTGCAAATAAAACAGGATATTTATCTTGAAAGTTATCAAGCCATTCCTGACTGCCGTCATAACTGTCCATCAAAGTAAATAAATCATTTATTACACCAGAAATATACATAACATTATTGGATATAGCTTTGGCAATAAAGCTGAATACACCTGTTCCTCGTTCCAATCGCTGTGTAAACCTGTTCCAAAGGTTTTCTATCTGTTGTAACGATTGACCGATAGTTGTCGACATCTGGGAAAATTCTTCATCCATTTTCTCACCAGCTGATAAAATGGCCCGCATGATATCTTCAGATTTCAATTCGCGCTGCGAACCCATTTCTTTCAGCTCGCCGATATCCTTGCCGAAGTATTCAGCGATTTTCTGCATAAGCGGTTGAGCATTTTCATTAAGTGAATTAAGTTCATCACCCATCAAAAAACCGCTGCCCAGTGCCTGTCCTAATTGCAGTATCGTTGACTGAGCTTCTGCCGTGCTTGCACCGCCAATCGTTAAGGATTTAGATACGATATCAGTTGCCCGCATAAAATCGTCTGTATTAAATCCGTATTTTTTCGTACCGTTGGCAATCTTAAAATACAGATTTCCCATTTCTTTCATACCCTGCCTGTTCTGCTGGGATAAATCATACAATCTATCTTCAATAGCAAAACGTTCTTCATCTGTTGATGTAATTGTCCTAAGTCTGCCGTCTAAGTTCATCATTTCATCAGCAGATTTTTGTATAGCCTGAGTGAATGCAATAATTCTATCTACGGCAAAGGCTGCCACCAGAGCCTGACCGACCATTTTGGCGCCGTTTGCCAAAGACTGCATGCTGTTTTGCAATCCTAAAATATTAGCTCTTGCCTGCGTGGTATCAGCATTTATTTTTAAATATTTACCATTTGCATTATGCCAGCGTCCTAATTTATCTTGATATGCTCCCATTTCTTTTAATTGTTTTTTAGTATACAAAGCCTGTTTATCAGTTTGACGCATTTTTTCAATTAAAGATTGCATACCATTTTTCACTTTATTTAAACCTTCTGATTCAAAATTAAATCTTGCAACTAATTCACGGACCTTCAATGTCTTACCCCCTTTCTTGCTTTAGTTTTAGGCATATTTGCATATTCAATATCTGATTTCATATCTAAATACTGAATTATTCTAACTAATTCGGCTATCGTTACATCTCCGTTTTTTACTTCTGTAAGTGATACCATACCACTATCTATAGCCCTATATATAAATAATGCGTCCTGTAGTTCTTCTGTTACTTTGCCTGGAATGGTAATTTTATCTCTCCGAATACCTCGCGGACGCCAGTAGGGAGACTGGAGAGCTTGGAAAAATCCAAAAAATTAATTTTAAATACTTCTATCATTAAAACCAACAAATCAAAAGTTCTTCCAGTGAAAATTTCATTTATTAAACCTTCATTAAGTCGGGTAAATGTTTTTGTACCATTATCTGCTGTTACCTCAACGGCTACATAATTTTCATCAAGAAGTAAATTCATAGCTTTTTGTAGTTTATCACCATCAAGTCCTATAGCAATCTGATATAAAGCATCCGAAATAACTGGTGCTAAAGATAACCAATTATTTGTATCTGCTTCTGGTGCTTTTTGTAGTCCTGTTAATGCTCCTGCAAGTGCTGGTGTAATTATTTTTTGTAAATCACCTAATACTTTAATAGCTTTAAAAGGTGCAAACTGTCTAATACTAAATACATACTCACCTTGTTTAAATTTAGTAAATTTACCGCCGTCCCACATTAGTTATTACCTCCTATAATTGGGGCTGTTACCTGCCCTGTATATAATGTCCATTCTCTACTATCTATCGTTCTGCTATAACCTGCTTCTGGCATATTAGCCACCCATGCTTGTTCAGCAGAAAATAATGTTTGTCCACTTAAATCCTTAATTAAAAGTGGTAATAAGCCTGTACCTGTTGCTCTATCAATGTTATACATATTAGATAAATATGTGTTAGAAGTAGAACTTGTTGCAAGTGTTATCGTTATTTCATATGTTTGGTTAGGGTCAATACTTCTACCTACTTCGCCGTCTGCACCTACATAAATCTGTGTACCGTCGCCATTTGGCGCAATGGTAATTACATCATCTTCAGAAAAGCCGTGCAACTGTTCTGCTCCAAATATTACAAGTAAATTTTTTGGATTATATGTTAAAACTCCATCAACCATATTTATAAACGCCTCCTTTATTCATTAATAAGATTTTCATAAGTAAACGAACCTGCTATTTCTACAACATGAATAGCTCCTGCCAAACGTGCTGTAAATTTTACATCTTCTAACAATCTTTGTGCTTTTGTATTTGCTGAGATATTAGCAGCAAGTGGCATTTCTATGCTAAAACCAAGATTTTCATTATTATCTTCGTCATATTCTGTTGGTGCAATACCACCACGACGTTGACCAAGTAAAAGTGCTTGTCTAATCTGATTTTCAATTAAAGCAATACCTGCGTCAGTATATGGCACTTTGTTAGAATTGATTAAAAGATTAAATACATTTACGGTAATTTCTTCTTGAAGCCAATCACGAAAACGAATTACATCAATCCATTCATCACCCGCAACTTTACCATTTTGAGTAATACTTTTATTACGAGATGTTTCAAATGTATTGCCATTTTTATTAGTAATAGCACGATATTCTGTTTCTGTTAAATTATCAGCAGTTAAACCAGATAAAACCTTATTCGCCCATGTTTCCCCGCCGGGTTCTATTGCAAAACATCTTGCCATCACTCCGGCTTCAAGATATTCACTGTCGGCAAGTTCATGATAAAAAGCAAAAGTACGGTAATAATTTTTAGCTTTAAGCATGGATAAAAGGTCCGTATCTGTTTCGCTGTCTTTCGCTTCCTGTTCTGCCGTAGATGTGCCGAAAAGTTTTGTCTGTGTTTCTACCCATTCAGCCATTGCCATGATATCGTCTTTATCTCTGCTTGCTAAGACAATACCATAAAAATCACTATCACTTGCCGTAATTGCACTCATAGTATCAGCAATTTCTTCTGTAGGTTCAGCTAGTTCTATAGATAAATTACTGGATACCTTAACAGAAAATGCCTTATTAGATTTTGTAACTAATTTTAAATTTTCACTTTCAACCGTAGCTGTTACAACGGTATCATCAGTCATAGCACTTTGTAATCCGCTAACTATTGTGGTTGCCGTTGCACTTGTCGAGCTATTAAATTGATATTCTTGTTCCGTAATAATACCTTTATTATCTTTGCTAGATATCGTAACAGTATAATCTGTATTATCTTTTATATTATTAACACTTATATTTACTTCTTCAATCTGTCTACGTCCGACTTTTACCTGTCTTGGACGTGGTATTTGTGAAAACGCTACTGAAACAGCTTTATAAATTGGGTCATCAGTGGAAAAGCCGTCATTAGTTAAATCGTTTATATTCGTATATGTGGTTACACGGTTTAAAGTATTAGCATGTGTACCAACTACAAGCATGGTTGAAAAACCTTCTTTGCTTACACCATTTGTATTCAAGCTAATCTGCACATTTACAATTCTGTCTATATTAGCCATAATTTCACTCCGTTTCTATATCTATCGGTAATTTATTTCCTGTATCTCCATTTACTTTTACATTTGCAATATATCCTACATCATCAAAATAAATTGGCGTAAATCTAATAGTTATATCAATACTAGCACGAGTCTGAAATACTGTTTTATCCAACAATACCGAAATATCCTGTACTGCTTCATGTTGAACTATAACAATACCTGCGTTATCCAATCGGCTCATTATTGTATGTTTATCTAAACAATTCAACAAATTATTTAGCATTACACAGGCATCTAAATCATTGCCAATTTTAGTAAATACTTGTATTTCCAATGTTAAATCATTATGAGCTATTAATTTTTCTATGCCTGGTTCATCAGTAGAAACAATTTCTGTTGGTACTTCTTCACGGTAAGCATAAAAACGCATTACAGCAAATGTATCTATAATCTGTGGTGCGTTTTGATAAGCATAAATAACTTTATTTTTAGGTAAATTTAAAAGTTCGGCTATAATATCATGTAAAATCTTTTTTTGTTCTTGTGTCATGTGTCCACCTCTTGGGCATAGGCTTTATAATGATTTATTACTCCACTTTGATAAGCATGACAGGTAATAATTTTATATTTTTTATCCATATACAAAAGCACGTCAGCATTTTGCGCTGGCGTGCCTTGTTTTTCTGGGTACAATCTTGTACTTGTATAAATTTTTACAGCGTTTACGGTACGTATGCCTTGCGGGAAAATCTGATTATATTCATTCAGAGAAATTGGCTGAACAGAAGCCATTATTTTAATTTCTTCTGTTTCACCTTCCTGCCAGATACCATTATCATCATAATCTCCACCGCTTGTTCGCTGAATTATAATTTTTTTTCTAAAACCCATTTTATTTATCCTCTATTACATGTCGTATACTCTGTCGCATATGTCCTGTATCTATAAGAGGTTTGTCAGAATGATTTTTTCTTTGCTTTATAGTTGCAGGTGCAAGTGGTACATATTCACCATCTGTAATTTGCTCCTGTATCATTCCTGTTATTGCCAATCCCATTATATCTAAAGCACCACGAATACTTACAGAACCACTTAATATTCTAAATGCTAATTTATCAAATAAATTATCAATTTTACGTTCATTGCTATCTATAGCAGTTCGAATAAATGAACGTTCAGGAATTTTTCCACCAGGACTACCGAATTCGTGAAGGCTTGCAACATAAGCTAAATCTTCTTTACCATCTGATGTCTTATCACCTGATTGAATACCAACTTTAACAGCTTTGGCGTCCATTTTTCGCATATTGAGCAAAATCTTTTTCCAGCCTAAATCTTTATCAACTACGGACATTTTCTCATCATTCCAATCGGTCGCAGTGCAGAGCGTAAAGAGATAAACATTTTACCATAATATGTCTTATTTAGAAGGCTGTTTGTTTCCGAATTAGAAGTGTTTACATTGCCATACTGCCTTTGCAAGTCGCCTTCTTTTTCCATTAAAACATCTCCAGCAATCAAAGAAATGTCCCCTGCACCTGCTTCACTATTACTTGCAATATTTAACAATGTGAGCTGATGAGCCACTAGAAAGGCAATGGCTTTGTTGTAGTGTTTGCCGAAATATCTTTTGGATACTAAATTAGCATACACATCAATAAAACCTTCCAGCTTCTCATCAGTAATCTCATTAAATTCTGGTGCTATTTTTCGTATTAAATCTAATATTTTATCATACATATCACACCATATTAGCATTTTTTAATCGTTTTGCTACTTCCTGTTCTATATTTAATTTTTCTGATTCAGCAGTTTTATCATTTAAAATTATTATTAATCCTTTACTTATTTTTTCTTTTAACATAGGATAAAGCTCTTTTAATTCATCTAGATTCTTAATTTTTTGTGGAAATCCAGGTTTTAATTTAATATCTTCACCAATATTAATGATATGAGGTTCTTTATTTTGAATCCATGTTTCTTTTATTGTTGTATTAGCCATATAATCACGCTCCCACTGCTTTTGTAAAACAATACGGTTTAAATACTGTTACACCGACTACTTTAGAACGACATGGTACATTAAAAGATAAATTCTTTTCTTGTACAGGACGTTGGTCAAAACGAAGTGGAATTTCAAAACGCACATAATCTGGGTCAAAAACTCCAGCAATAATATAATCTTTAGTGCCTGTACTATCTGCATTTTTTAGTTCACCAATTTTAAGCCAGCGTCTTACTTCAGGATAATTTTCTTTTAACATGCTTAATACCGTCTGCGTTGTCTGTCCATTATCTGTTGTATATAAAGTAGTAGATAATGCGTTATACGGTCCCGGTGCAAATAAAACTGTATCCGCCTTTTCAGTGTCATCTGTATTGTCGGAAATACTTTCGATAATAGCGGCGACATCTTTATACATTTGTTCCGCTGTTTTATCACTTAATTTAGTAGAACTAGATGTACCTGTTGCAGGTAGAGTATATTCACTAAGATTAATATTATCTAAAAAACCTACAATACCATTTTCTGAGTCTCCTTTCCATGCAATGCTATTTAATTTTGTATCTATAGCACGTTTAACAGCATTACCTTTCATAGTGGTAAGTGGAAGATTTGCAAAAGCGGCATGTTCTAAATCAGAAACAGAATACTGATATGCTGCACCTACTTCTTTTACTCTTACACTTGTTTCTTGTGCCAAAATATCTACAAGTGGTAAATCATCTGCTGAATTAGCAATAATTTTTGCCATACCTACCATATCATAAATTCTCTGTAACGCTGTTTCTGCACCTGGAGAAATTTCTGTTTGTACTGGAAATACCATAAAAGCATTTAATCTAGCATGTGTTACCTGTAAAACTCTCGCTCTGACCTGCGTAAGCATACGAGCCAGAAAAGCGGACTGCGTAGCGTCTAAACGTGTTAAAACTCGACTGATTGTATCAGCGTCTAATCTTTCAACTTTTTCAATATATGGATTTGTCATTATTTATCCTCCTTTAAGCTCCTGCTGTGTAAGTCCCCGTAATAGATGCCGTACTTTCATCATCTAAATGCGCTGTACCGGTAATTGCAGTACCGTTAATATTAAGCTCAATAGATGTGATTTTAGCATCGGTATCACCCTTATCTCCTTTAGCACCTGCCGCTCCATCAGCACCTGCTGGACCAGGTGTCATGGTTCGAGTATCGGCATCATATATACCTTGCTCCATACGATTAATTTCATCAGCAGTAATTATGTCTCCAGTTTTCCAGTCTTTTTTTGTATAAGCCATATTTAAACCTCGTTTATTTAACTCTAGCTTCGCCAATTTCAGCACTACCTACAGCACTAGAAACTGGATTTATTACTCCCCCTGTAATACTGCTGTTGCTGGCGTTCTAAGTCTTACGACTGCCAAACCGTCTTTATCTGCACCCTTATAATAATAAGCGTTAGACACGGCAGTTCCCGTTTTTCCCCATGCGTAAGTGGAAGCCATTAAGCAGACAGTGTCGCCCGCTGTTACATCTTCACCGACTTTTACATAAATATCACCCAGTGTTACAACAGGAACTGTGTAATTCTGCGGGTAATACGGTTCAGACGGTTCCTTATGATGGTGCGCGACAATGCCGATTACTGTACCGGTGCCGGCATATTTTTTTACCTGATTTTCATCTGTACCCTGAATTACAGCGTCGCCCGGTTCTAAGCCTGTTTCTTCTTCGACTGCATAGCTGTCGATTATTTTGTTTGTGGCATCTGCAACCATTCCCGGAAAACCTTTGTCTAAATCTCTTGTATACCAGTTAAAAGCCATTATTCTTTACCTCCTAAATAAGCTCTTGCTTCAGCTTGACGCATTTTTTCAGCTAAAGCGACATAATCCCATTCATCTTCATTTTGTTTCTGCTTGGTGCCAGCATTGCCGGATTTACCGTCGTTGATATCCTGTCTTACTTTACCAGCGTTTTTATTAAAGTTTTTATCCTGTTCTTTGCAGATATCAAAAACTCCGTTGATATATTCATCAGATTTGCCGTCAAGATTAAAGCCGTCGCCGTTTACTTTCTTAATAACAGCCATTTTGATATCTTTGTTGCTCATGGTATCGGCTTTATCCAAATTGTGCTGTTTAGCGATATTAAGCATTGCTACACGTTCTTTCACAGCACTGTCAAAGTTGGCAGCTTTATTATTTTTTTCATCTGCTAAATCTTTTTCAAGTTTATTCGCTTTTGCTTCGAGTGCGTCATACTTGCCTTGCAATGCGTCAAAATTAGCTTTATTTTTTGCTTTATCAGCTCTTAATGTTTCAAGTTCAATTTTTACTTCTTCGGCAGCCTCATATTCTAATCCGTTATCAAGTCTCACTTTTGCCATGTGTTTTTTAGCCTCACTTTCAATTATTTGGTCACCATCCATATTAAGACGAGCGTTTCCTGCCCTGCCTTTCGGCACTATTGCCAAATGGTTGTATCTAATGTTGCGCTGTACTGCGTCGTAACGTTTTCCGTCCGGTGTCGTGCCGGGTGTTTCATCTAAGTCTAAGCTATAGCCGCAAGATAGTTCCCTTGCCGCTGTCGGCAAAGAATAAATGCTAACATCTGCCCGGATATTTTCACCGTCCTGCACTCCCTCTGACAATACAGTACCGACTATAGGCAGTTTATCCGCATTTTTAGAATTAACCATTGCTTTATGCCCTAAAGTAATTGGTTTCCCTCTAATGCTTTTTAAACTGTCTGCGTTAAACGCTTCCTCCGGCGGTCTGTATTCAATACGTTCGCTACCGTCAGCGTTTAAATATCTAAGCAAGCCGACACGTCCGATTATAGGTCTATCAATTATAAAGCCCTCGTCTGTCTTAGTTGCTTTAAATTGATACGTGTCATATCTTTGCATTAAATCACCACCTTTCAAAGTATTTTGGGTATAAAAAAAGCAATCCGTAACGATTGCTAAATTCTAACACCTTGTATTTTTAAATTGTCTAAATCTATAACCGGTATCGCAACACAACGGCAGCGGATAGCCATTCCAGGATGACCGTCCGGTGGCGGATTACTCCACTTAAATTTTTTACCGTTTCGCAACATATGAGCTGGTCGAACTCTGTTGTCGCCTGCTGTTCTCCATATATATTCTTCAATGCCTGCCATTGTTTGCCGGTATTTTGTAAGCTGACCGTTTAATTTTCCTATCTGGTCAACCGCAATAAGCTGTGCTCGTCTTTTGCTTACTCCAGTTAAATCCTGTATTTGTTTTGTAACCTGCGGCGTAAGCGTGCCGTTTTGCACGGCATCCGAAACTATATTTTCCAGCCTATCGAAATATTGGTTTTCAACACTTGTTATAAGGTTTATATTTTCCTTTACCCATAGTTCAGTCATTTCTTCAAGTTTCGGCTCGGATTGGAATACATCAACGCCTATTGCCGATTTTAGACTTTGGCGAAATTCATTCATATTGAAATTGTTCACCGCGTCTATCATTTGTTGAATTTTCCGTTTTAGAAAATCCCTTGTAACCAGAACATAATAATTTTGCTTTATCTTGTTTACTATGGTATCTAATACGTCTCCTACTGCGTCCATGCGGTTTTTGTCGATAAAGTCCGTTATATCCTGCATATTTTCCTTAGTAACTTCGTGCATTCTGTTCACTAATGCCGTAAGTTCTTTGGAATACTGCCTTTCATATGCCATAGGATAACGCCATTTTCTTTTCGGTATCTTAATCATACATCATCACCTGCCGGCAGAATATCCAGCGTTCTATCAAGTTTGAAGCCTTGTTCTTCCAGATAATTTCTCACCTCTATAGCGTCTAATGCTCCGATAGAAACAAGCGTATTTAATGCACTGACAGTTGTCTGTAATTTTTCTGCTTTTAGTTTAGCTGTTTCCGCTTGTTCTTTTTCTGTAGGAATATACAGCGGTTTAAAGCGTATATTCCAGCTTTCCGGCAGAGCTATATTATGGCATTTAGATAACAGATAAATAAATCGGCTCAGTTTAGATTTTAACTTTCGGCGTTGAAGTCGCTGCACCATTGCATAATATTGCTGGAAATCAGCTTCGCCTGTGGCATTTTCTCCACCGGGCGAACGTCCGAATAATATGGTAACAGGTATTTCGGATACAGCGGAAAGCATTGTCTGCACCCTGTCCAGAATATCACTTACACCGCTTAAAGAAACGCTTTTGATATCGAAACTGTCCCGGCTGTCTATAGCTAGAGTATTTAAGATATTTCTAACCATATCTATCATTTGCAAGTATTTTCGGACCTGTTCCTCGCCGCCTTCGACTGACAGCTTGCTTTCAAGTCCGTCTATGGAAATTACACCCTGCGCCATGCGTTCCATTATATCTATAGCGTATTTATTGCCGACATCATACTTTAAAACAAGGTCATTAAATAACTGCTCAAGCATCATGCCACCCCAACCGTCCCGTTCATTCCTTATTATGTTAGGAACGGTCAGACCGTCAAAAACAATCAGCCTGCTTGCATGGACTTCAAAACATGCTCCGTTAGTTTCATCATTTATGATGTACGTTTCGGGCTTTCTATAGCGGATATCGTTTATATTGTTATTCCATGTCATTGGTAATACTTCTTTAGCGGAATAAACGCGAATTTCATCAATCGATTGCATGCGGTTTTCGTTAAGTGGTTCGGTTAAATCTTCTGTGCCGTCTTGAAATATCGGAAACAGTACGGAACCGCCGTAAACTCTGTCCCAATACAAGGCAATTGCAAATTTTGTTTCATATTCCAAATCTTCCAGCACGCTTTGCAGTTCATTGTTAGCCTTTTCATCAGCTTCTTTTATAAAAAATCCGTTCCTTAGAGCTTCATCACAGGGAACGGTTACAATTTTTCGGAATATGCCATTTTCTATATATAGATTTTCCGACATTCTGGGCGTTATGAACTGTGTCCTTACTATGCCGGTATGTCTGCTCGGGTCGTAACGAAGCGTATTTAGGCCGTTTACTACATTAAGCAGACCGTCTGTTCTGTTCAAATTATCACCACCTTATAAAAGAGCTTCGAAGTTTCTGATTTTAGTCAAAGAATTAAATGCATCTGCGCTGGCATCCACTAAGTCATCATGCAAGCCGTCAGGGAAAGACGACAACTCGTTTGTATAAATTCTGTTCCAGTCACCGCGAAGCAGTAAAACATTTCCCTGCTGCCACTGTGCCGCAAACGGTTCAGCGCGGTTTATCTTACTGCCGTTTATCCTTTCCGTCTGAACATTAAAGCCTGCCAGAAAACCTACATAAGACTGCGCCTGTTCTTTACCTGCCTGCCCAGGGTCCTGCGGAATATGAATACTGTTGCACCTGTAATTTATCCTATCCTGCATGGCTATACTTCTTACCGCCTGTCTTACGCCGCTGGCATTTAAACAACCAGTAAAAACATCTAATACAATAAATTGTCCATTTCTAAGTCGTGCCATTAATACGCCTGCTGTTTTATCAGGACTTTTATTTTGCGGTGTTACTTCTGTTGCTGCTAAATCCCATGCTCTGCATATACTAATTATTTTATCTGGTACAACATTAACAATAAGTGCTTGATTTGCCTTGAAGTATAATCCACTTGCTGGTCTTATCTTCCAGTTGCCATTTAATAATTGCTCTTTTGTAACTTCGTCCTGCGCTTTTAAGTTGGCCAGATATTCGCGGTTGTTCTCAAGCAGTATTTTGTTGTCATAGACGCTTGACGGAATGAAAGTAAAAGATTTCGGCTCAATGCCGTATTTATCAAAAAGTTCATCGGGATTATCCGCCCAAATCGGCTCATCATTCATGATGATAAACCAGCGGATTATACCGCCACGCTCTTGAATTGCATAGCCCGTATCTTGGTCAATATACCACTTTATAAAATCCGCCACCCAGCTATCCGGGTCAGGGTTGCACGTTGCCCTTATATACGGTTTTATGCCTGCCGTAGCGGAACGGTTACGGGTAAGCATATAAGTAAACTGTTTCCAGGAAAAATGCGTCAGTTCCTCAAATTCAATCAGAGGTATCTGCGCTCCTTGGTAATCGTAGACTGTCTTATCATACTGCAAATGATTCATCACGATTTTCGCACCGCTAGGAAATCTGAAATATCTGTTCGGGCTTCGTATATCCTTTGCCCCAAGTGCCGTATATAACTCAAGAGCCGTGTCCCATAGACCACCAGGAGTGGTAATTTGAGGAGATGTTCGTCTAAATATGATACAAGAAAAATTCTTATTATTTATGTGTCTTAATGGCTCTA
>ERZ773155.2406-NODE-2406-length-14145-cov-3.699148_pt1 | contig 14145 bp, 12 predicted proteins | sample MGYA00511262_ERZ773155 | MGnify/ENA primary metagenome ERZ773155 (study PRJEB29015, sample SAMEA2737828) | human gut metagenome | biome: human gut; feature: human-associated habitat; material: faeces | place: China | collected 2012 ... | reverse complement strand
TGAGAAAGTGGCGTATTGAAGATTCTGAGGAACTCTACAACATTACAGGTTGGGGTACTTCGTACTTTGGTATTAATGACAAAGGTCATGTTGTTGTTACACCGCGAAAAGACGGCGTCGGCGTCGACTTGAAAGAGCTGGTCGATGAGTTGCAGTTACGTGATGTGGCATCTCCCATGTTGATACGTTTTCCGGATATCTTGGACAATCGTATTGAAAAAACAGCTCACTGCTTTAAGCAGGCTGCCGAAGAGTACGGCTACAAGGCTCAGAATTTCATTATTTATCCAATCAAGGTAAATCAGATGCGTCCGGTTGTGGAGGAAATTATCAGCCACGGAAAGAAGTTCAATCTCGGTCTTGAAGCCGGATCTAAACCCGAACTTCATGCTGTGATTGCCGTAAATACGGATTCTGATTCATTGATTATTTGCAACGGATATAAAGATGAAAGTTATATAGAACTGGCGTTATTGGCTCAGAAGATGGGAAAACGTATTTTTCTCGTCGTAGAGAAGATGAATGAATTGAAACTTATCGCTAAGATGGCGAAGCAATTGAATGTAATGCCCAATATCGGTATTCGTATCAAGTTGGCTTCTTCCGGAAGTGGTAAGTGGGAAGATTCGGGCGGTGACGCCAGTAAGTTCGGGCTGACTTCCAGTGAATTGCTTGAAGCATTGGATTTTCTGGAAAAGAAGGAGATGAAAGAGTGCCTGAAGCTGATCCATTTCCATATCGGAAGCCAGGTTACTAAAATCCGTCGTATTAAGACGGCATTGCGTGAGGCGTCTCAGTTTTATGTACAGCTTCATGCGATGGGCTTTAATGTGCAGTTTGTCGATATTGGAGGCGGATTGGGAGTTGATTATGACGGTACCCGTTCTTCCAGCAGTGAAAGTAGCGTGAATTATTCTATTCAGGAATATGTCAATGACTCGATCTCTACTCTCGTGGATGCCAGTGATAAGAATGGTATTCCTCATCCGAACATTATTACTGAAAGCGGCAGGGCATTGACAGCCCATCATTCGGTGCTCATTTTTGAGGTATTGGAAACAACTACTCTGCCCGAATGGGACGATGAAGAAGAAATCGCTCCGGATGCTCATGAGTTAGTGCAGGAGCTATATGGGATTTGGGATACATTGAATCAGAATAAGATGCTTGAGGCTTGGCACGATGCACAACAAATACGTGAAGAGGCCCTTGATCTTTTCAGTCATGGTATTGTCGACTTGAAAACACGTGCACAGATTGAACGCTTATATTGGTCTATTACCCGTGAAATAAATCAGATAGCTGCCGGATTGAAGCATGCACCGGATGAATTCCGTAGTTTATCCAAATTGTTGGCAGATAAATATTTCTGTAACTTCTCATTGTTCCAGTCGCTTCCCGACTCTTGGGCTATTGATCAGATATTCCCTATTATGCCTATTCAGAGGCTTGACGAGAAGCCCGATCGTTCGGCTACCTTACAGGATATCACCTGTGACTCGGATGGAAAAATTGCCAACTTTATTTCAACGAAGAACGTGTCACATTATATGCCGTTGCACAGCTTGAAAAGTAAGGAACCTTATTATCTCGGCGTGTTTCTGGTCGGAGCTTATCAGGAGATATTGGGTGATATGCACAACTTGTTCGGCGATACGAATGCAGTACACGTTTCCGTAAACGAGAAAGGTTATTCCATTGAGCAGATTATCGATGGTGAGACGGTTGCCGAAGTGTTGGATTATGTGCAGTATAGCCCCAAGAAATTGGTGCGTACATTAGAGACGTGGGTTACCAAATCCGTAAAAGAAGGAAAAATATCGGTAGAAGAGGGGAAGGAATTCTTGTCGAATTATCGTTCGGGACTTTACGGATATACATATTTGGAATAGAGGGTGGGGAGAGACTTATCTTTTAGAATATATGAGAGAAAAATTGACTGTTATTAAAGTGGGCGGTAAGATTGTAGAAGAAGAAGCTACACTTAACCGATTATTAGATGATTTTGCAACGATAGAAGGCCATAAAGTGGTACACGGCGGGGGGCGTTCGGCTACGAAGATAGCGGCGCAGCTTGGCATTGAGAGTAAAATGGTGAACGGACGCCGTATTACAGATTCTGAGACACTGAAAGTGGTGACGATGGTATATGGCGGATTGGTCAATAAAAACGTGGTTGCCGGCCTGCAGGCTCGCGGAGTGAATGCTTTGGGATTGACCGGAGCGGATATGAATGTCATGCGTTCGGTGAAACGCCCGGTGAAAGAAGTGGATTACGGTTTTGTGGGTGACGTGGAAAAAGTGGATGCTTCACTGTTATCCGATCTTATATATAAAGGTGTGGTTCCTGTTATGGCACCGCTTACTCATGACGGTAAAGGCCATATGCTTAATACCAATGCCGATACCATTGCCGGAGAGACGGCAAAGGCGCTTGCCGCTCTTTTTGATGTGACTCTTGTTTTCTGTTTTGAGAAGAAAGGCGTGTTGCGTGACGAAAATGATGACGATAGCGTGATTCCTTTGATCACCCCTGCGGAATTTAAGCAATATGTGGCCGATGGCGTTATTCAGGGGGGGATGATTCCAAAGCTCGAGAACTCTTTTGCTGCAATTGATGCCGGAGTTTCGGAGGTTATAATAACTTTAGCATCAGCTATTAGCGGAGAAGAAGGAACACGGATCAAAAAATAATCCGAAAAAAAATAAGAGTGTACCTGTAACTTTTCATATTCTCATCCGTCATTCTTATAGAGATGCAAGAAATCAGCTTCCGAAACGATATATTGCCTTTGAAAGATAAACTCTTTCGACTGGCCCTCAGAATAACTTTGGATAGGGCAGAGGCCGAGGATGTTGTTCAGGATACCATGATACGGGTGTGGAATAAGCGTGATGAGTGGCAACAATTTGAATCTGTCGAGGCTTATTGCCTGATAGTGGCAAAGAATCTGGCGATAGACAGAAGTCAGAAGAAAGATGCCCAAAATGTAGAACTGTCCCCCGAAATGGCGGAAGAAGCGGATACATCCGGCCCCTATGACCGATTGGTGAATAATGAACGTATGAAAATTATTCACCGGTTGATTGATGAACTTCCCGAAAAACAAAGGCTTATTATGCAGTTGCGGGATATAGAGGGTGAGAGCTATAAAGATATTGCAAAAGTGCTTCAACTGACGGAGGAACAAGTTAAAGTAAACCTTTTCAGGGCAAGGCAAAAAGTGAAACAACGGTATATAGAGATTGACGAATATGGACTATAAGTATATAGAACAGCTTTTGGAGCGATATTGGCAGTGTGAGACTTCCTTGGAGGAAGAATCGGAGTTGCGCGCTTTCTTCTCAAAGGGAGAAATACCGGCTCATCTGCTTCAATATAGAGACCTGTTTGTTTATCAGCAGGTTCAGCGTGAGACGGGGCTGGGCGAAGACTTCGATGCACGTATTCTTGCTCAGGTAGAACCGCCGGTAGTGAAAGCACGGCGTCTGACATTGGTCGGAAGGTTCATGCCTTTGTTGAAGGCGGCTGCGGTTGTTGCTTTTATGCTTTCATTGGGGAGTGTGGCGCAGCATACATTTTTCGCCAATGAAACTTTGGATTATAATTACGATACTTATACAGATACATATGATGATCCGGAAGTGGCTTATAAGCAAGTTTCTTCTGCATTGATGATGCTGTCTGAAGGAATCAATAAATCACAAGACCAAAACTTGGCCGACAGTGTGCGGTTGGGCGGAGTCGATATGATTAACGAATAATGAAGAGCGTTCTTTTAATGTGCTGGATGGCATTGCTATCTGTAGCCGTATCGGCTCAGGACTTTGCTTCGCGTTTTCTGACTGAACATAAGGCGGATTCAAATCTGACGTGTATAACTATCAGCCCGAAGATGATGGAGGAGATCATGAAAAGCGATGCTGAGAAAGATGATGAAGTTCTGGAGATTATTTCTAATTTGAAGAGCATGCAGATGCTGACTGCCAAAGTGGAAGGGCAGAAGTATTACGATGAAGCTCTAAAGGTGGTGGAAAAGAATTCCGGAAGGTTCGAACCGTTTCTTTCTTTTAAGGATAAAGCTGAAAATTGTCAGATTATGATCCGAAAGAAGAAGGATGCGATTGTCGAGTTGGTGATGTTGATGCATGAAAAGAATCAGTTTGCCGTGATTAATTTTACGGGCAATATGAGTCCGGAATTCATTTCGAAGCTGGCAGCTTCGATGAAGCCCAAGCGCTCTTGATAAGAAAAGACATTTTCATTTGCTTTAAACATAAATATAGTTAGTGTGCTTAATTAAAACAACTTGAGGCTGTGAAGTTTCAATTCTCTCAAATTTTTATAGAAAAACTAACTAAATAAATGGGCTACCGCGTGATGCAGTAGCCCTTTTATTTATCCTGCCGGTTCATATGGATTGCTTGGAAAAAGGAGAAAGAGAATACCAGAGAATGGCATTAAAGAGAAAAGGAAGTTGCCTCACGGAAACTTCCTTTTTCCATCTCTGTTAGAGAGATAAAGTTATATGTAAAGAGAGAATTTTATAATTTACGCAGTCCCTTTTTGGAGAAATCTATTTGTGGTTCTCCTCTGTAGGCTACTTCACCACTGCCGGAGACACGCCCTTTCAAGCTTTCTGTGGCATAACAGCTTATATCTCCCGAACCATTGATAGAGGTCGTTACATTCTCTGTTTCCAATTCGGAAGCTTGAATGTCTCCTGAACCGTTGATACTGTATTCGGCATTTTTGCAGATTCCGGAAAGGGAAATATCTCCCGACCCGTTGATGGATAATGATAACAAATTACAGCTTATTTTGTTTCCCGCAATGTCTCCCGAACCTTGTATTTTAATACTTAAATTATCGTCGGTTTGTATTCCGTTTACAAGTTTGATATCACCGGAACCCGATAAGGCTATTCGGTTGAGTGCAGGACCGGAAACTCTTATTTCCAATTTTCCCCTGTTCTGTATGCTTGTGTTGTTTTTGAATTTTACGGTCAGGCTATTGTTTTGCACATAGATATCCAGCAGTTCTACTATATTATCTTGGCCGTATACCTCTACAGAAGGCTTTCCTTGGGCCTGTTTATAAATAACATCCGGGCTTCCTGTTAATTGTAGCCCGTTGAATTTCTCTACTTTGATCTGCTTGGTTATGTAGTTATTGCTTCCGGTCACCCGATTGCTGGGCGAGCAGGCAGTTATTGTCCAGATCAGTAAAATTGCAGCGAATGAAGAAATTGAAATTGATTTCATGTTTTTATATATTTAAATACCCTTGATACTTCCCACACCCTTTTTGCTGAATGTTTTTTGTGCAGGATTTCCTTTATAGTTAATACTTCCTACTCCTTTGACGGCTGCGTCTAAAGATTGGGTAGCATTGCATGAGATATTGCCCACTCCATTGGAGGAGGCTTTCACGTGTGTTGCTTCCAGATCCGTTGCTTCTACATCGCCTACACCCTTAGAACTGAGATTGGCGTTGACTACTTTCCCTTTTAGGTTTACGTTACCCACTCCCATCGAGTTTACGGTCAGATTCTGGCAGTCCAGTTCCTGAACATTGACGTCGCCGACTCCTTTGCTTTCGATGTCGAGCCTGCCGGTAACAAACTTATTATCGATGTGAATGTTTCCTACGCCTTTAAATTGGATCCGGTTCAGATCCGGAGAGCTGATGGTTATTTTGAGTTTCTTGGCATTCTTTATTTTCTTATGCTTATCCATAGCTAATATCAGAGTATTACCTTTTACCGATACCTGTATTAACTTGACAAAATTATCCGGTCCATAGATTTGCAGGGAACTTTTCCCATCTGTAGATTGGGTATAATAAATGTCACCTACCGTAGTGGCATCTATGGAATTGAAATCTTTTATTTGGTAATCCCGTGTGATGTAATTTTTGCAGGGAGCTATGCCTTCCGCTCTTTCTGAGATAAAGGTACAACCGGTCAGTAATCCAGTCAGGAATATGATTAAGAATACGTTTAATTTTGCTTTCATCTTATAAGTTTTTTTGAGGTTTCTGTTTATTAGACGTAGACTCTTTCAAAAAGGTTGCATCGGGTACTACTTTTTTTTGAGTCTGTTGTATTTGTTCTTCCCGCAGAATATTTGTTTATTTGCAGGTGTATGGAAAAAATAGATAAGATACTTGAAGATGAAGAATTGGGGCTTTTGGTGATACGTGTTAATCCACGTGCCAAGCGGCTGATTTTCCGGACGAAAAGTGATGCCATTTATGTAAGCGTACCTCCCGGAACCACATCTGCCGAGATCACCGATGCTATCAATCAATTGCGTGTGAAATTGCGTGGCTTCAAGGAGAAGACTGCTCGCCCATCGATAGATTTGGATTACCGGATTGAGACGGAATATTTTAAGCTGTCTTTGGTAGCCGGTGAGCGTGATCGTTTTCTGGCGCATTCGGAGTTAGGAGAGATGCGTATCGTTTGTCCCCCGACTGCTGATTTTACTGATAGTAAGTTGCAGGAATGGTTGCATAAGGTCATTGAGGAAGCGCTGAGAAGAAATGCAAAAATCATTCTTCCGCCACGACTGTACATGCTGTCCGGCCGGCATAACCTTCCTTACAAGAGTGTGAAAATCAATTCCAGCCGTGGACGGTGGGGGAGTTGCTCGGCTCGTAAGGCAATCAACCTGTCTTACTTTCTTGTTTTGTTGCCTCAGCATTTAATAGACTATGTGCTGCTTCATGAATTGTGCCACACGCGTGAGATGAACCATGGCGATCGTTTCTGGTCGTTACTCGATTCGTTGACCGATGGGAAAGCGCTTGCGCTACGCGAAGAATTGAAAAATTATAAGACGGAGATTTGAAAGGATGGCAACGTCTAACGGGAGAGTTGTTTAATTCCGTCGGCATCTTTTTCAAAGCGGTAGCTGCCCCCCTTTTCGCTTAAGTCGAATGTAGACAGTTCGTCTGTCAGATTATCGACGATCATCAGCGCATTTTGCTCTGCAAATCGGCCTACTTCGATTGCGAAGGGCTCTTCGGTTATTCGTCTGTTTATTATCAGACTGTCATTGATGAAAAGTGAGAGCGAATCACCGGTGAATCCTTTGGTAAGATGGATCGTGTAAGTTTCTATGAAGTGGCGTTCTTCCTGTTTTTCGCGTTGCAGCCTCATACTCATATAGACAAAGATGACTACAACAAAAATAACGGCGAATGCCAGAATACCATTGCCTACCATAAATTGCTTATTAGTGTTCAGACGATGTGCCATAACGATTCTTTTAAAATTTCGGTGTAAAGGTACTGATTTTATTTGTGATTACCGGTATAGGAATGTCCGAATCATAGCGAATCGTAGCGAATACCTATCAAAAAAATAATAAAGGCTTTGTTCGTTTGCAAAAGGTACAGAAGTCGGAATTAAAAGTATGGAATAGAAACTTGAATTGATTCCTTACCCCTTACGCTTCCCCTTGTTCATCAGTGTTTGCGTGCGGAAGGGGGGATTGTCAATGTTCGATTATGCTTTATGTGAATATGGTGATTGTGCCTCGTATTTCCAGCTCTTGGAGCCCCTTCCGCTCTGTAATGGCGGCAAGCAAGGCATTTCAGAATTGCGTAAGGGATCTGTGCAGACTCTCGCTGTCTATGTTTCTGTTCCTGTCTTTGTCAAATACTTCTTATGCTTTTGGCTGGATATTTACCGCCTGACGCTGCGAATTCCTGCTTGTGGAATTCAAGTTTATCTCCTTCGGCAATATTATATCGGGTACATTGTATTATCTTTGCTCACGTATCATAACGATATCCGGTGTACGGCTTACTACAAATCAAATTGATAACATGAACAAGAAACTATTATTTCCTTTGGTATTCGCAGGATTTGCATGGTCTGTTTTTGCACAGAATACGATAATCTCCCCGGCTATTCCTGTTGATAAAGTGATAGAGGATAAGGTTGAGAAGTTGCTCGAAAAGATGACTCTGGAAGAGAAAATAGGGCAGATGACCGAATTGACGATCGATGTGTTGACTGATAAGAAAACAACAGGGCAACCGGGTTTTACTTTTGATGAAGCCATGCTCGATACCGTGATCGGTAAATATAAAGTGGGATCTATACTGAATGTACCTTATGGCGAAGCACAGACGAAGGAGGTCTGGGCCACTCTTATCAAAAGAATTCAGGAAGAATCGATAAAGTCTATGGGAATTCCCTGCGTGTATGGCGTCGATCAGATACATGGCACCACCTATACGGCCGGTGGAACTTTCTTTCCGCAGGGCGTCAATATGGGGGCTACATTCAATCGTGAACTGGTACGGAAAGGAGCCGAGATATCGGCTTACGAAACAAAAGCCGGATGCATTCCTTGGACGTACGCGCCCGTTGTGGATCTTGGCCGTGATGCCCGTTGGCCTCGTATGTGGGAAAATTATGGACAAAGACCTAAAAGAGGATTACCATTTTGTAAAATAAAATTTGCAATACGTAAAAAAGATGCTTTTATAATTGCAATTCGACAGAAAAATTACGGTTTGGCGGATCGTTTACGATAACGGCTCGGAGTCATTCCGTCATGACACTGCACAAAACTACGGTGAAAAACAGCCGGAGAAGAAAAACCGCAATTTAGACAAACAAACCGCACCATACAACACCATAAAACACCAACGCGACAAACAAATTATCTTTGTTTATCGCGTTGATATTTAATTGTTTAACTAGTCCGAGTGGCGTCAATACTCGTCCTCTTATAAGAGGAAGTTACTCCCAATCCTAACTTAGCACCTAAAATACCGCTTAACGAAAACAATCTATCCGGATTATATCCTGCAGCAAGAGTACTCAAATTCAACATATAATCTGCATCCAAACCTCCATGTACAGTAAACTCTCCGCTTTGATCTTCAACTTGTTCTCCCGATAAAGACAAACGCCATGCCGATAAAGGAGAAAACCAGCGTCCCAAAGAAATCCTGCCGATAGGTCCGACATTCATATTCCGAAACATTTCATTATTGACATAAGTAGATATTCCACCCGAAACAGAAACAAAATAAGAAGATCCTTTTTCCCCTTCAAATAGAGAACGGTTGGTCTCCCGGTCATATCCACGGAATGTATAACCGACACCGATATTTACGGTTGGAAGAACAGTCTTATACGTTGATAATCCCGAAAGAGCATTCCGATCGGCAACCCAAAGAAGATGAGGCTCGAGAAAAAGATTCCAATGAGAAGTAACATTAAACTGCGCCTGCAAACCAGCTTCTAATGCCGGATAGACTTTTTGATTCCGGTAAAAAGCCGATGGACCGGCAGCTGCGATCAAATTAAATAATCGATCTTCTTTATATCCGGCAAAAACCGATGTTATATTAAACATATAATCAGCTCCTGCTATAATTGCATTGTAACGGGTAGCCTTTCCTGCAGGAAAGGCCGAACCGATTATCATCCCCGTACCATTAACTCTCAAACCGGAAATAGCAGTAAACCATTTTCCTAAAGATATTGTCGCTCTGGCACTTAAAGCTTGCCGAGCAGAAAGTCCCAACTTGGGTCTGGAGACTATTCTCCCTAAACCTCCGCTAAGAGCAATAAACATATTATCAGAAAACACTCTATCAGCAAATTTATCTTGGTTTCTGCGTATTTCCCGTTCAACCGTATTATATATTATACCGACACTCAAAGAACCTAAAGCATCCAATTTCGACACAGTCTTCCCTCCGGCTAAGCGATTTGTATAAAATGACATACGAGGCTCAACGTAAAAGTCTATATCTTTTGTCAGGCGAAGATTTCCTTGTAAACCAATTCCTGCACCCGGAACAATCGCCGCCTTATCCATGCTTTTCTTTGCATAAATCCCTTCTACTCCTGCAACCCCGACAACTTCAAATAAACGATTCCGGTTGTATCCCCCGAAAGCCGTATTGAAATTCAATAAATAATCAGCTCTCAGTCCAACAGTTTTTAATCGATAATGCACTCCGTTCACAGGAGCTTTCCAATCTGAAAAACCTCCATCTGCTGAAAAACGAATTCCGGAAACCGGAGTTATCCATCCTCCTATTGCAACTTGCGCAGATGGGCCAAAAAAGTCGAAAATGCTATTAGAAAACATTTGTCTCGAAATCAATGCACGAGTACCTACCCCTCCGGATATAAACATATTATTTCGGAAAGGACGAAAAAATGCTGTCGTAACACGTTTCTCGACAGGAATCATTTTATATGAAACTCCAAGCATCACAGACCCGAAAAGATCATATTTACGCCATGAAGATCTATCATCGATATTATCCCGATAGATTGACAACTTCGGCTCGATAAACAAATCTACCAAAGGTGATAAATTGAACTTACCTTGAAACCCGCCACTCAGTCCCCACACATGGCGATAACTTGCATGACGAAACGCATTATGGTAACTAATACCCAAAATACCGACCAGTTCAAATAATCGATCCGGATTATATCGATTGGCAAATGCGCTCAAATTCATAAGATAATCCCAATTAACGCCGATAATTCCAGCTTTATTCCCAGTAAATCCATTATTAACAGACATATAACTGGCATCTAATCCTACACGAGAACCTATAACCGGAGTAAACCATTTGCCAACATAAAAAGAAGCCAAAGGACCGACATATATACCGGAAGCTTCACGACTCAGCTTCATATTAGCCCCTAAACCTCCTGATATGAACATATGGTCAGAAAAACGTCCGGACTCGAACTTCTCGGCTTTACGTCGCTTCTGCAAAGTATAATCCAATCCATTAATCTGAGCTTGAGTAAATCCTGATACAAAAAACAGACTCAGAACAAACAACCAGAAATATCTCGATGATGACATAGCAATATTACTTTCAATCTTTTATTTACGTTCCTTATCACAATAAATCCATCACATCCGCATCCACTTTGGCCACATCTCTTAAGGACGGATCTAATTCAAAAGCCTTTTCTATGTGATTGATCGCATCCATTACTTTATCTAACCGATTGGCCGCTATTGCCTTAACATACTCTGATCGGGCTGTTTCAGGTAAATTCTGAGCCTTTTCCCAAGCCTCGTCATTACGTTTCAATGCTAATAACAACACCACCTCGTTAATGCCACCTTCTTGTCCGAAAGTTGCCAGTGCTTCTTCATAATTGCCGTTTAACGCACGAGTTACAGACTTTAAATATTCCGAAGAAACTCCGTCTGGAATCAAAGAAACGACAGAATCAGCTTTTTCATATTTCCAATTGCTCAACAATGCTACAGCCTGATTGGTTAAGACCTCTTCAGGAGCATCTTTACTAATAAATGATTCTAAAATAGAATCATCGGGTCTACCTTGATTTATATAAAGAGCCGAAAGATTATTCGCCGCTAACATAAATTTAGGATAAACTTCAAGAGCTTGTTTATAAATCGTTTCTTTCTCTTCATCCGACTCAGCGATTTCAAACATCCGCCAAAATTCATGACGTGACAACTGCTTATAATCTTTAAGATAAAGTTCTTTGATCTCTGCATCTGTGAGAAAACGATATATCGAATAATCAAAATTATACTCTACCCGTCTCATTAAAGGCAAATAGTGCGGTACGATTACACTTCTATAATAAGGGAGTCTGATTATTGCCCGCCATTGTTTATCCGGACTATCGGGATATTTATTTACGATATTTTGTAAATCTTGAGCCTGCCCGAAAAGAGAATCCTGTCTCATCATTTCGATTGCAGTCTGCCAAGTTTCGACTTTAGAATCTGTTTGAATTTTCAAAAAATCCAGAGTCTCTTTATTCAAATGCGATAAAATACGATTTACCGCCAAATCCATACGTTTTTTAGCCAAAACAAGGTTTTTATCATGAGGTCCTTCCGGTGAAGAAACACCCAAGATAGAAAAAGTCTGCAATTTTGCATCCGGATTAGTTTCTATAGAAGACAACCGTTCCCTCAATTTTGCCAATTCCGATGCATTTTTCGGATCTCTATCATTGATATCCACCTTACCGGGTAAAAAGGAAAGTTCTACTTCCCCTCTGTCATTACGCAACTGTAATTCAGGTTTCGGGAAATAGCGTTCATCCGTAATGTTCTTCGCTTTCAATTTATATTCAAAAAAACGTAAAGGATTAACAAGCCCGCGAGCTATCTGAAAACTATCCGTAAATAAAATCCGGTTATAATTTTCAAGAGACAATCGAATATCGGCACGAAAATCTTCTTTAAGATTTTCGATATAGGCAGAATCATGGTATGCAACCAATTCTCCGTTCTTAGTCATTTCACTCTTACGTATATAAGGCTCTAAAGGATCGTTTTTCAGATCAAACTCATACATACGTTCCTGCGTAAGTGTATATTCTCGCCCATCTGTCACCACAGGTTTTAACAAAACACCCTTTTTACGGGTAATATTATATAATGTCGGTTGAACGATAAGTCGGGTATTGCTGGAGAACATCTCAGCAGGCACTTTAAAACGGGTTCTTAAATGAAAATAATTTCCGACAACCTCGATCTCGGAAGGCTCGAAAATAACCTTATTCTTAATTTTTGCAACGACCGAAACTTCTTGTATTTTTACCGCAGTAGAAACCAAAACAACATCAATTATCTGGCGTCCTTTTACCTTTATATCTTGCCCGTCATATCCGAGGCATGTAAAATTCAAAATGCCGTTTACCGGTACAATAACAGAATACTTACCATCTTCATCCGTCAAACCGACCACCTTTTTCGTTTCTTTATTTATAATAGTAACCCCCGCCAAACGCTCTTCATTATTGCCCCTGACAACTCCTGCCACACGTAAATTTTGAGCAATAATATCAACTCCCGAAAGTAGGAAGATCAAAGCAGATAAAAAACATATCTGTATAAAACTTTTCATCGTGTACACTTAATTATATTTTACCACAAATACACTGTATTATCAACACAAAATATATAAAATCAGCGCAGTATATAAACAAAAGAGAGAGCTAACTTCACAGGGACAAGTGCCCATCCCCTATCATTGACAGATAAAGGTCGAGGTTCTGTATTAGGATATTTATATTGACGGTAACGAAGAGCTCCTATCCCTACCGATGCTTCAAAATTCCAATGTTTATTGATCACTACTGCATAACCGTATGTCACACCTGCAGCGACAGCGTCTCCGTAATAGTATTTACGTTTCAGCAATGCATCGTAACTGGTATAAAAAGCTGTAGCTCCTAAATAGTGCCGGGACATAGGTCTACCGAACCAATACCTTAATTCAGGTTGTACTAAAACATGCTTCAAATCTAAAGATGAACCGGGGAACCAAACGTTAAATGAAGCTGAAAGATCTAACGATAAATGATTACTTAATACAAATTCAGCACCTAAATTCGGAGAAACAGTCGCCCATTGTACTAAATTGGTCTTCAACGCCAATTTTTGAGCATATCCATTGATTGAAAACAAACAAAGTAAAATAAAACAAATTTTACGGCAATGTACAATTTTCGCTTTCAAAGAAATAAATTTAAATAAAGAATTTCACACCTAAAACTATATACACACGACAATAAATTATCTTTTTATTTTAGTAACTTATTGTCAAAAAATCATGGCAAAAATACATAAATAAAATTGATTAACAATCTAAAAGCGATTTTTAGTATACAAAAATCATATTTAAAATATAATTCTATAAATCACAAAAACAGCATTTATCAATAATCGCTTTCACCCGTTTACAGCCTAAGCTATTTTTATATTTGATTTAATCCTGTCGCAATTCGGCAAAACCAACTACTTTCCCCTATCTACAACCTTTTCAAAAAGAAAAGCACTTTTTCATTTTGAAAAGGTATTTTTATAGAATAAATAATTATATTATAATAAATATCAGATATTTACATAAAACAAATTTATATATGGCATGCCCTTTGCTCAAGTTATAATATGAAACTATATATTATATCAAATAGATTACCGGCCAAAGCCTGTAAAGAGAAAAACGGCACATTCATTTTTTCTCGAAGTGAAGGAGGATTAGCGACAGGGTTAAATTCTCTAAAAACCACCGACGAGAAACATTGGATCGGATGGCCGGGTCGCGATATGATTCGGGATATTCTTCTCGGCGGAAAGGAATGG
>ERZ773155.2401-NODE-2401-length-14162-cov-5.630892_pt1 | contig 14162 bp, 12 predicted proteins | sample MGYA00511262_ERZ773155 | MGnify/ENA primary metagenome ERZ773155 (study PRJEB29015, sample SAMEA2737828) | human gut metagenome | biome: human gut; feature: human-associated habitat; material: faeces | place: China | collected 2012 ... | reverse complement strand
GGAAAGCGTGTAAACCCCTAAAGGGTTTCGCGGGTTCGAATCCCGCTCTCTCCGCAGAACTAACCAGACAATGACAGTCAAGTCCCACAAATCCAACGATTTGTGGGACTTTTTAGATTTTTTGTTACCTACACTAAATCTTCTTGTTTGATCGAATAACACTTAGTGTTTGTAAGATGACAGACAATATTATTACCCCTAGCCCTATATAAAAAGCGGCGTTCAACTCTTTAGCCTCACTAAAAAGAAGCATAGCCAAGATAATGCTATAAATAGGTTCCAGATTATAACTCAAGTTTACCGTGAACGCAGAGATCTTTTTCAGGACTTGTATCTGAAGTAAATACAAACCAATCGTACAAACAGAAGCTAAAAGCAATAAATAAGTAAAATCTAATAGCCCGGGAACAATCGTCGATACAGGAAAATATCGCAAATAGAACGGTAAAATACAGGAAAGCCCGATAAAGCCACCTACCATTTCATACAAGAGCATGGTACTTGTTGAATAATTATTTCCGATCTTCTTATTCGTGATCGTGAACAAAGCCGCTAAAGCGGATGATATAATACCCAAACCTATTCCTAAACGATAGCGAGTATCGAAATGGAAAATCAGCACCACCCCGAATAAAGTCAACAAACTAAAAACAACCTCCTTGAAAGACACTCTATGACAATTAATCAATGGTTCTAGAAAAGCCGTAAAGAAACCTACCAGAGAAAAACAAACCACTCCAATAGACACATTCGAAGCCTTTATACTTCCATAAAAGAAAACCCAATGCAATCCCAGCAATAACCCTACTCCCCCTATTCTCAAGGCATCCCCGAAAGAAATTCGATTCAATCTTTTGCCGACGGATAAAACGAGTAAAAACAACAAAGACGCAAGCATCATACGATACCAGACCAATAGGGCTTCATTCAAGCTAATCAATTTTCCAAATATGCCCGTCGCACCTGCCAAAATAATAGATATATGCAGTTTTATAAATGCGTCTTTCATTATGTCACTATAATATTTAATTATGGACAAATGTACAAAGGAAATATAAGCTATCGAATTCAAACTTGATAAATACTCCGTTTTTTACCCTAATGGTAACTTTTTTCTAAATGGAGAAGCCTACTTTTGTGCCGCAAAAATAAAAAGAAAAGAAACTGATGATGCAAGACAGTATTGATTTTGGAACAATGAACATTCCGAAGTTGTTCCGTATGATGTTTATCCCTACCTTATTAGGTATGGTCCTTTCCGCCACTATTAATATCGCCGATGGAATATTCGTAGGAAGAGGCGTAGGAAGTGACGCCTTGGCTGCGGTAAATATCGTGGCTCCTTTTTTCATGTTAGCAACCGGAATCGGGCTTATGTTCGGAGTAGGCGCATCTATCGTCGCCTCGATCCACCTTTCACACCAGAAAGTCAAGGTAGCGAATATTAATATCACGCAAGCGCTTTCGGTCTCATTATGTATTATGTTATCGCTTTCCTTGTTAGTGATGACATTCCGTGCTGAGGTCGCTCTTTTATTGGGTAGTTCCGAACAATTATTGCCCTCCGTATTGGAATATATGAACTGGATCGTCCCGTTCCTTGCCTTTTACATGTTATTGAATATCGGGTTATTCATTATCCGGTTAGACGGATCACCTACATACGCCATGTTATGCAGCGCTATCCCGGCCCTGATAAACCTAACATTAGACTATATTTTCGTTTTCCCATTGCATTGGGGATTAATGGGAGCCGCTTTAGCTTCCGCTATTTCCGTAATCGTAGGAAGTATTATGATCGTGGTTTATATCGTAGGTTTTTCTAAAGTATTACATCTTTACCGCCCTAAATTCTCGCTTAAAAGTATCTTATTGACAATCCGCAATATCGGATACATGGTAAAGCTTGGTTCTTCCGCGTTCTTAACTGAGGCAGCTATCGCTTGTATGATGCTGGTGGGTAATTATATATTCATGAGATACCTTGGGGAAGACGGGGTTGCCGCCTATAGTGTAGCCTGTTATTGCTTTCCTATCGTATTCATGGTGAACAATGCGATCGCCCAGTCTACCCAGCCGATCATAAGCTACAACTATGGCATACAGCAGTGGAAAAGAGTACGGCAGGCGTTTAAGTTAGCCCTGCTATGCGCTGTCGTGTGCGGAGGACTCGCCTGCGTGGGTACTATTTTATTCTGCCCGGAAGTCTCCTCCTTATTTCTCGGTAATCATGGCAACGCTTACGAGATAGCGGTCTCCGGCATTCCCTATTTTTCTTTGGGATATGTCTTTTTCGCTCTCAATATCGTTTGTATCGGGTACTACCAGAGCATAGAACGTTTCAAACCCGCTACGCTATTCACTATTCTACGAGGAATCGTGATTATCACCCTAAGTTTCATGTACCTACCTGTTGTCTGCGGAATTAAAGGTATTTGGCTGGCCATACCTTTGTCGGAATTAATTACTTTTGTAATCATAGTGGTATACTATCTATTGAAACGTAGAAGAGCATGAAAGAGGAAGTTCGCCAGAAAGTGATGGAACGGTTTTCAATCTCTGAGCAGGCCATGCAGTTATTGCTGGAAAGCGCAGAGATGATGTCGTTTGTCCCCAAAGATATAATCGTACATGAAGGTGAGATAAACACGAATATGTATATCTTATCCAAGGGAATCTGGCGGGCTTATACATTTAAAGATGGGACGGAAGATACCTTTTGGTTCGCCGTGGAGAGCGAGATCGCACTCCCGGTATGGGGATATACTTCCGGCTCTCCTTCTCTTTATACCATAGAAGCCGTTACGGAAAGCGAGGCGTATTGCCTATCCAAACAGAAACTAGAAATCCTATTTCAATCCTCCGTGCAATTAGCAAATATCGGAAGAAGGATTCTAGAGAATTTTATGCTTGAGATCGAGACTTCATGGTTAAGTTCTTACAAACGAACCGCCATTGAACGTTACGCCATTCTATTGGACAAGCAGCCCGAAATCATCCAATCCGTCCCCCTAAAATATATAGCATCTTATCTAGGTGTCACGGCTCAATCCTTAAGTAGAATCCGAGCGAAGTTAGCTAGTTCCTTAACCTTTATCGTGTAAAGCCCCTTCATATCCCCTCGGACTGGAGATACCATGTCCAGCCATTTATATTTACCTGTACGGCATTCCATGTATTATCAGCAAAGAAAAAGATAATCTTATATCTATCTTGGCGATCCAGATATTCTTGTACATCCATATTATTTCCCTCCATACTAGTCAAGGCTAAAAAATCTGTCAAATTAATATTGAATACCTTTTTGCCAGTAGACTTCTCCGTTACGACAAAACGTGTCGGCCGATCTTCCATCAGCCGCATCGTGTTCAACTCGACAGCTGCCGCCGATGATGACTTTTGTTCCATATAATAAGGTCGGAAACTTAACACATCATCCTCCAATAACGAGTTGTCATAGGCCAGATGGCCATTCGACTCGATGATCTCATATTCATAATCATTCATGTTCACATTCCAATTATCTCCGGAGGTAGCCCGGATATAACTATCGGAATAGCCTTGAAAAACAAACCGTATCTTATTCGTATCTTTTATCAGATCAATCGTCTCAGTCTGATGGCTGGTCCCTGTAAAATCAACGTCACTGATATAACCATACCAAAGAGGCTCCAGTTCTTTACTGATGATAAGAGACTCCTCACGTTTCAGCCTTAACCTCATATCAGTAATCGTATTCTCTCCCCTAGGCGTATAAATATCGTAGGAGTCACGTGCGCCGGCCCAAGCCAAAAATTGGTATTCTCCTATCGGAAGCTTTACCTCCATTTGGTAATTGCCTGTCGCCAACGCTTCACCTTCCTCTACTTGACTGAACAGAAACTTTCCGTCTTTGTCAAATACATAAAGCTCCACTTTATCCACCTGCGTATGGAACGCATCCGTGAAAAGCATATTATAGTCGTACTTAAACTTGACAAATAAACGACATTCGGGAAGATCCTCATGAAACATATCGCAAGAGGTCAATATCCACGGACAGATAATAAGGATTCCCCAAATTGTATAACGTATAAGACGGTTCTGTTTCATATTTTTCTATTTTTCTAATTAATCCTTACTCTAATTAAAGGGAGTTCCCAGAAGGAAAAACACTGTTTGGAAACTCCCCTTCTCTAACCTGCGATACCTAACTAATAACCTAAAATCATAAGATCTCCTCTTGGCTATACCAAGTCCACGGGTTCACGTTAATCTGGATAGACAACCATGTCTCATCATTCTCATCTGGCGTATCTGGGTCCGGATCCGGAATAGTAGGATAACCCGGATTATTAAATCCCTTGATATTAATATCATAAACGGAATTACGCACAACCCCAAACTCTCCAAACTCATTCATCGCCTTATCCGAGTCATCATGTTTAATCATGATCTTGTAATAACTTACACCACCATCATAATAAAAGACCGTACCATAACTACCCGCCCCTTTATTCTCTACGGCAAGCCTTGCGTCTACAAATTTTTGTTTAAGTGCCGCAGCCTGCGTTTCTGCGCTTTGACCGGATTGCTTAAATTCATCTCCGGTTGGAATAGTAACCTCCTTGGAGGAATCCACGTATTTTACATACCGGTTGAAGGCTGTTGATATAGAGGTTGGATAACCGTCAGGGTTCCCATCCTTATATTTCTTTGTCAACTCATTTTCTATCCAGTCCATCAAGGTATCATATGTATAGCTTACGCCATTTACGATCATCCAAGACTCACCCTCTCCCACATCAACCGTACCGCCATCTAATTTTTTCAGTTTCTTCGGCGCGAAGTTCGCTTGTAAAAGGACTTGGGTCGTATAAGCATGGTTGTTATACTCTTTTTCTTGTGTATTCTCCAGACAATATTCAGTAACGGGATTAGATGCTGAACTTATCTCATTCCAAGATATAGCAGATGCGTTCGTCGAAGCAGACACAAAATTGTAATTATTCGTATACGCCACTTGATTCGCCTCGTTCCACTCACCGATATTCGTATTGTTGTAATTCGGGTCTACCCGGTATGAACCGATCTCATACCTATCGAATGGAGTGACACAAGTACCGCGAGCATCCGGAGTATTGGCAGGATCTTCATTCCAAGTCTTAATCCTCCTCGATACAGGATAATACCATTTATTAGTAACGTTCAGAATCCATTTCGGGCTATAGATCGATGCCGTGCTATTATCCATAGTGCCATCGCTGGTATATACACGTACTTTAGCGACAACACGATCTATATAAATCGCTAGCGGATTCTTTACCGCGACATCTTGGCTCTTATAAAGAGTTAAGTTTATCGTATTTCCCGAGTTATCCGAAGGTTCCAGATGACCTTTTGAGTTTGTCATCAAAAATGTTCCTGTTTTCGCGACACTCGTTGTTATCGACTCATCCTTCACCGCCTTGTTCACATCCACGAAACTAGAGCCTTCCCCGACGCTGGAGAAACCGGCACCCGGATTCGCGATAATCAGTATTGTCTTAGAAGTAGCCGGAATCTGAAAAGCCTTACTGCTACTGCTTGCGCCGGAAGATGTCAAATCACCGGAGCCGGTACTTAGGTCTATCACTTTTGTAACTAGACTCGCATCTTGATCGCCATCGAAGAAAATCGCTTTAACATCCTCAATCTCATATTCGCCTGTTATCGCATTCTCTTGATTAGGGATATTCAATCCACGGGTAACGGCGGCGGGAGTCTTAATATTCAAAGCCACCCACGCATCGCCCGAAGGATCGGTTACTACATCGCTATTCCCATCCGAAATAGCATGGTCATCACTACACGCAGCAAACACTAGCGTCGCAAGCGCAAACATAAAAAGTCTTTTCTTTTTCATTTTACAACAATTAAACTGTTTCTAACTAAACACTTATCACTTTTTATCTCTTAGTCATCTTTTAATCCGTCACGACCGTTTGGGATAATTGACTAATATTTAACTTTATACGTTGTACAGAATTAGTATTCGAGGATACACCGGGATCTTTTATAGTAGTCAGGTATATAATGCCACTTCTCTGTTTGGACATTGTATTCCCCAAGACTTCAATATAAATTGTCCCATCATCAACCGTGATCTTATCCGTGTCCTCCCGTACAGCGCCGACGGAAGGACGCAGCTTTATCCAGCTCTTAGGATCATCCGCCCCATCTTCCACATATGCGGAAAGACAATAGTAGTTCATATCGAAACTATCGCTGCTATCCGCAGCCGGCATATATTTAATTGTCACTCCAGCCGCCGGTATAGCATATCTTTGCCTAATACGCACCGTCTTTTCGAGAGTCCCCAATTTCAGCGTGATATACGCATGATCTAACAAGCCATTCGATATTTGAGCTTCCACAGCCGTGATATTCGGATCTGATGTCGTATCATCCACGATCGGTATTCTCGCTCCATTAGATGGGTTTACCAGCAAGGGTACCCCAATGCCGACCTCGTTTCCATTATCACTAATCCGGCAGGCATTCGGAAAACGAGTCCGGCAATCCGTAATCAATTTAAAAACCTCAAAATTGGCACCCTCACTCGTATAGGCGATAAATACCGAATTACTGACTCCCAGAAAGAAATCGTTGTTCGCTACAACTTCGTATGAGTCTCTATTATCAACTGAGATCTCATAATCCAGAGCTGTGTTGGAAGGTTTAGAGGCTTTTGCATCTTCTACCGTATCATAGCCGGGACCTTTTGCCGTAACAATAGTGAATTGATAAGAATGATTACGTTGTAAATCCATTAACTGGACATCCTTATTGACGATCGCCATTTTATAGAAATAATCCCGTCCCCCATACGCACCTTGAATAATCAAGTGTGTATTATTCCGCATATCAGACTCATATAAATAGACTGGATCATTCTCAGTACTCTCCCCCCCATCTATGAAATCTGCCTGAACCAATAAGGATGAATAAGCAGCATCATTCCTGTATTCAGTCAAATTAGAGGTATTATCCCTAATGAGACCATCCAGCGTATGAAACGGTCCTTGCCTAGGTACATTCATAACCGCCACAACTCCCTTTAGCTCAAAGTTCGTCGCCTTATTGACAATTACCATTTTAGCGATCGCCCGGGTAAGCATCAAGGGCGTTCCGTCCGTATTCTCGATCTTTGTTGTATGATCTATCTTATCTACTTCCAGTAAATAACTCATCGGGATCACTTGCCCGTTACCACTATAAGGAATGACAGAAACCGAAGGTACCGCCAATGGAGCCGTCAGCATATTCGTACAGAAATCAGCCAATGTCGTCAAACCTTGCATCAATTGGGCAGAAAATCCAGTTTCATCGAATCCATATTCCGTAACCGCATCCCCATAATAAAATCTATCGGGTGAATTAGCCAATATCAATAACTGATATTTACTGTCATTCGATTGTTTAGTCAATATCACATATCTTTTTCCCGCTAATTCAAAGGCTTGCACGGCTTCCACAAAAGTAGCGTTAGGCCCTTCTCCTTTGAAAACAAACATCCATGGGTTCTTACCCACCGTACCCTCATCCATAAGTCCTTTTGTTGACGGGAGATGGTACGAATTAGCACGGGCGAAAATCTCCAGCTGTACTTTTTCAGAAAAGACTTCTTCCTCTCCTACCTGTTCAGACAAAGCAAATTCATGCTCACAGCCAGATAGCATTAATAGGGATAACAGAGCCCAAAAACCGATCATATGCATACTAATTATTCTCATTCTTTCACGCAACGAATTGTAAAACCAAATTGATGACTCGAAGACTTAGGAGTTGTCGACGAACACGGCCCCGGCCTTGACGATCGCGGGGGCAAAACGCTCGGCGATGTCGTTCTCCGCCGCGCCGAGAACGATGTCCATGCCCTCGAACGCCTCGTCGCACGCCAGCTCGACCGTCAGCTCCTGCCCCTTCCACTGCATCTTCTGCCCCACGGAGCGCGGGGACGCCAGCAGGTGCAGCTGCGCGACGGGGAAGTCGCGCTCGGCGAGAATCTTCATCATCTCCTGGCCCACCGCGCCGGTGGCGCCCAGAATGGCTACGTTATACTGTTTCATGTCTTGCTCCTCCTATATGGTTCAAATTATTTCACAAAGCTGTCATACAGCACGCGGATGGCGGGGGCGAAGTCCGCGTCGTCGACGCCGACGATGATGTTCAGCTCCTCCGGCCCCTGTGTGATCATGCGGATGTTGATGCCGTTTTCGCCGAGCGTGGCGAAGATCTTACCGGAGCTGCCGGGCTGATAGGCCATCTTACGGCCGACGGCGGCGACGATGGCGATGTTCTCCGTGACGTGGATGGCGTCGGGCTTGATCTCCTTCTGCAGCTCGCCGAGCAGCTGATACATGCAGGGCGCGGCCTTCTCGGCGGAGACGACGAGCGAGACGTTGTCGATGCCGGAGGGCAGATACTCGACGTTGACGCCGTAGCGCTCGAGCACCTCGAGGATGCGGCGCAGCGAGCCGTTCTCCGAGCTCATGCCGGTCTTGGTGATCGTGATGACAGAGAAGTGCTTGCGCCCGGCGATGCCGGTGATGAAACGGTGGTCGAGCTGCTCCGTCTCGTCGAAGGACTCGCGGATCATCGTGCCGGGGTTGTCGGGCTGGTTCGTGTTGCGGATGTTCAGGGGGATGTTCTTCTCGCGCACGGGGAAGATCGTCCCCTCGTGGAGCACCTGCGCGCCGATGTAGCTCAGCTCGCGCAGCTCGGAATAGGTGATGCGCTCGATGGGCTGGGGATCCTCGACGATGCGCGGGTCGGCCATCAGGAAGCCGGACACGTCCGTCCAGTTCTCATAGACGTCCGCGTCGAGCGCGGCCGCGGCCAGCGCGCCGGTGATGTCGCTGCCGCCGCGGGTGAAGGTCTTGATCGCGCCGTCGGGCATGACGCCGTAAAAGCCGGGCATCACGACGCGGCGGCCGGAGGCCGCGTGCTGCAGCGCCTCATAGCTCGCCTCCTGATCGACGGAACCGTCGAAACGGAACTTCAGCCACATAGTGCTGTCGAGGAAGTCGAAGCCCAGATAGTCGGCCATCAGCTTCGCCGCGAAATATTCGCCGCGCGAGACGAGCTCGTCCTGACTGATCCCCTGATCCATCTTTCGGCGCAGGGCGGCGAACTCGCCCTCGAGGTCGGTCCTGAGCCCCAGCTCGTCGCGGATGGAGAGATAGCGGTCGCAGATCATCTGATAGATCCCGTCGCAGCTGACGCCGTACTGCAGGTGCGCGTAGCACAGATACAGCAGGTCCGTGACCTTGTGATCGTCCTTATAGCGCTTGCCCGCGGCACTCACGACGACGACGCGGCGGCTCTCGTCCGAGGTGACGATGGAGCGGACTTTTTCAAATTGTGCGGCGTCCGCCATGGACGATCCGCCGAATTTCAGAACTTTTAACATGGGATTCTTTCTCGCTTTCGTCAGATTTGAAGCAGATTTCTTCGCACAGCGACAAAAAGCTCTCTTTTGTCTTTGTGATAAAAACACTTGCTTTTTCGTTGGGGACAGTGTATCATAAGCCTATGCAAAATGCAAGAAAAAGATAGGAGCGATTTGTATGAACTATCAAAGCACGCGAAACCACCGGCTGCAGGCGAGCTCCGCCGCCGCCGTGCTGGAGGGCATCGCCGCTGACGGCGGCCTGTACATCCGCGATGATCTGTCCACGATGAACTTTGACTGGGAGGGTCTGCTCGGCGAGGATTCGCTGACCATGTCCGCGCGCATTCTGTCCGCGCTCCTTCCGGACATTCCCGATATGGAGACGCTCGTCAAACAGGGCTATGAGGGGAAGTTCGAGACGGACGAGCTCATGCCGCTCGCGCAGGTGGGCGACCGCTATGTCCTCGAGCTCTTCCGCGGCCCGACGAGCGCGTTCAAGGACGTCGCGCTGAGCCTGCTGCCGCGCCTGATTACCTCGGCCAAGACGGTCTGCGGCGTCGACGATGAGATCGTCATCCTGACCGCCACCTCCGGCGACACTGGCAAGGCCGCGCTCGAGGGCTTCCACGACGTGCCCGGCACGCGCATCATCGTCTTTTACCCGCACGGGGGCGTGTCCACCGTGCAGCAGGCGCAGATGGCCACGCAGGAGGGCTCGAACGTGTGCGTATGCGCCGTGCGCGGCAACTTCGACGACGCGCAGACCGGCGTGAAGAACATCTTCGCCGCCTGCCAGGACAAGGATCTGCACGGCGTGCGCCTGTCCTCGGCCAACTCCATCAACATCGGCCGTCTCGCGCCGCAGGTGATGTACTATTTCCGCGCCTATGCCGACCTCGTGAAGGCCGGGCGCATCCGCGTCGGCGACACGGTGCACTACGTCGTCCCGACCGGCAACTTCGGCGACATCCTCGCCGGGTACTTTGCCAAGCTCATGGGTCTGCCCGTCGGCAAGCTCGTCTGTGCCTCGAACGCCAACGACGTGCTGACGGAGTTCCTCTCCACGGGCGTCTATGACAAGCGCCGCCCGTTCCACAAGACGACCTCCCCCTCGATGGACATCCTCGTCTCCAGCAACCTCGAGCGCATGCTCTATCTCCTCTCCGACGGCGACGACGCCTATGTCGCGGGGCTGATGCGGCAGCTCAGGGACGAGGGCCGCTATCAGGTCACGGACAAGATGCTCGCGCGGCTGCACGAGATTTTCTCCTGCGCCTGCTGCGACGATGCGCAGGCCGCCGAGGTCATGGGCCGCGTCTGGCGCGAGCACGGCTACGTCTGCGACCCGCACACGGCCGTCGCGTGGCACGCGGCGGATGCGTTCATGGAGCAGGCGGACGGTGCGCCGGTCGTCGTTCTGTCCACGGCGTCCCCCTACAAGTTCCCGGCGGCGGTGCTCTCCGCGCTGGGCGAGGAGCCGGGCGACGACGAGTTCGCGATGATGGATAAGCTCAGCGCCCTCACCGGCACCCCCATTCCCAAGAACCTCGCTACCCTGCGCGAAAAGCAGGTGCGCCACAAGGACGTGATCGACAAGGACGCCATGCTCGACTACGTTCTGGGCAAAATTCAGTCCAAGTAAAGAACAAAAATACAGGAGGAAACCGAAATGAACATTGTTTGTCTGGATATGGAGGGCGTTCTGGTCCCGGAAATCTGGATCGCCTTCGCCGAGGCGAGCGGCATCCCCGAGCTGCGCCGCACCACCCGCGACGAGCCGGACTATGATAAGCTCATGCGCTACCGCATCGCCATCCTGAAAGAGCACGGCCTGAAGCTCCAGCAGATTCAGGAGACGATCGCCAAGATCGACCCCATGCCCGGCGCGAAGGAGTTTCTCGACGCGCTGCGCAGCGAGACGCAGGTCATGATCCTCAGCGACACGTTCGAGCAGTTCGCGATGCCGCTGATGAAGAAGCTCGGCTATCCGACGCTGCTGTGCAACACGCTCGAGGTCGCGCCTGACGGCGAGATCCTCGGCCACAAGATGCGCTGCGAGAAGTCGAAGCTCACGACCGTCCGCGCGCTGCAGTCCATCGGCTATGAGACGATCGCCTCCGGCGACAGCTTCAACGATCTGGGTATGATCCAGGCCAGCAAGGCCGGCTTCCTGTTCCGCACGACGGAGCAGATCAAGAAGGATTACCCCCAGTACCCCGCCTACGAGACGTTCGACGACCTGCTCGCCGCCATCCGCGCCGCGCTGTAAGGACAACATAAAAAAGGGAGGTGTGCCCGGCACCCCTCCCTTTTTTATGCTATTGCTCCCGCTTCTTCATTCTGCGGCGCCTGCGCTCCGCCCTTCTTCTCTCCCGCCGTCTGCGCATGCCGCGGCGATCGCGCTCCATCCGCGCCGCTTCACTTATGAAGCAGCGGTTCGGTGGATCCGGGAGCCACTCGCTCAGCACCTTGCAGAGCCTGTAGGTCACAAAACCCGTCACAAACTCATCCGTATTCTTTAAAAGGCTGATGTTGGCATAGCCCGGATAGGGCTTAGTCGATATAAACGCCTTTCTTCCCATTGCCGGCTGGCCGGTTCTCTCCGACTTTCCGAACATGCACTGATGAATTCCAGCATACCGGCACTCCTCCCGCGGGATACGCCGCGTTTTTCTGAACGGGCAGCGCCAGATAACCTCTGTCTCTGTAAAAGTCAGCCAGCCAAGAAGACATCCGCACACTCTTCGATAAAAATATACACCAACTCCAGCGCACACCAAGAAGAGCACAAATCCCGGCACATAATAAAACGGTAGTTTCTCACCATTTAGATATAGACCAATACATTCACTTATACCCTCTTGTATTATGCACAAGGATCCTATCGTAAAAAGCCCGCATATAACGATAACGCCAAGACCCGCTTCCAAAATCGCATATGTGCATATGGCACTGCCGCCTTTTCCTATATCAAGATTCGTCACGACCTGTCTCCGAAAGCGGCCGTTGGCATCCGTGAAGTTTTGAGACATCCGGTTCACCCGCTTTCTCTCGTTATCTCCCGCTCCCGCGCAGGCACTCCTCCGTGACCGCACGTTTCAGATCGCGCAGGCGGGGGCTCTCCGGGTCGCGGGGATAGGGTACGTCCGCGAGGTCGAAGGTACGCAGCGCGCTGCGCCATCCCTCCGGCAGAAGCACCTCGCCCGCGTCGGGCTGTTCCTGCCCCGCGAGCAGCTTCAAAAGCGTGCTCTTGCCGCAGCCGCTGCGCCCGACAATGGCCGTGAGCGCCCCCGCTGGGAACGAAACCGACACGTCGCGCAGCACCTGCCGCGTCCGGCTCGGGCGCACCTACCCCGTAAGCACAACCTCTGTGCCGTAGGTTGTGTAGGATTTGTCCACATGCCGCAGCGTGACAGCTTCCATGTCTTTTCCCTCGCTTCCGCCTGTTTTTACCGATATTATACAGGGAAACCGACACCCGCGCAACCCCAAACGCCAAAGCCCGTCGGATCTACATCCGCCGGGCTTTCCGCTTTTACACACCCCGCTCCCGCAGCGCCTGCTCCAGCTTCTCCAGCGCCCGCTTTTCGATGCGCGATACATAGCTGCGGCTGATGCCATAGACGGCGGCGACCTGGCGCTGGGTCTGCGGCGCGCGGCCCTCAAGGCCGTAGCGGCGGCGGATCACATCTGCCTCACGCTCCGTCAGGCACTCCCCCACCAGCCGCCGCACGAGCAGGCAGTTTTCCTTGTCCTGCAGGTCGGAGAGCATCGTATCGTCCACCCCGACCACGTCCATCAGATACAGGTTCCCGCCCGATTGATCCGTCTCAATCGCCTCCGAGAGCGAAACCTCCCCCTGCAGCTTCCGCTGCGAGCGAAAGTGCATGAGGATTTCATTTTCAATACATCTGCTCGCATATGTTGCCAGGCGGATGCCCTTGTCCGGGCGGAAGGTGTTGACGGCCTTGATCAGGCCGATCGTGCCGATGGAGATCAGGTCGTCCTGATGGTCGGACTGGGTGTAGTACTTCTTGATAATGTGTGCGACGAGGCGGAGGTTGTGCTCCACGAGGAGGTTGCGCGCCTCGAGGTCGCCCTCCGCCCAGCGGCGCAGGTAGGTCTCCTCCTCCTTCGCCGAGAGGGGTTTTGGAAACGAGTGGGGATTCTCCGCCAGATGGAGCGAAAAAAACAGGCTGCCCGACAGGAGCAGCAGAGCCGCAGAAAGCATTGATGATCTCCTCCTTCGCCCCATCCTATGCCGGGGCAACAAGTCCCCATACCGGACAATTTTCGCGGCGGCGGTGGATTTCAGCACAAGGACTTGTGCCGGAATTTCACGACATCGACCTGACGATCGCGGACGGTAATACAGATCGCGCGCGGGAGATTCTCTGCGAAATAAGGACGCTGCAGTCGCTTACGCTTCAGGGCGAATATTACCCGTCTGATGGGCCGCACGGCCAAGGCAGAGCTGATTCAGCCGGCGCATACCGCGCGGCAGTCGATGATAACAGGTCGGAGGACGAACAGCTGTCTCTTTCCCGCAAGGTGGTCTATGACGGATATCCGCCGGACGGCGGGTCTGGGTTATCGCCATGCCGCCGCTCTGAAGATGGCTTTGAGCTGAAAGGATACGTGAAAGTCCCGCGGCTTTATTATGAGGCGGCGGGGCTTTTTCGGCCTATTGACACACGCCATAACGGAAGAAGTCGTTCTCTGTTTCAGCAGACACAAGCGGCGCCCG
>ERZ773155.2397-NODE-2397-length-14192-cov-4.162764_pt1 | contig 14192 bp, 13 predicted proteins | sample MGYA00511262_ERZ773155 | MGnify/ENA primary metagenome ERZ773155 (study PRJEB29015, sample SAMEA2737828) | human gut metagenome | biome: human gut; feature: human-associated habitat; material: faeces | place: China | collected 2012 ... | reverse complement strand
TGGTCGTTCCGGGCAGCAGCAGGTTCTGCATATGGGTCAGCACAGCGTATAGCGCGGCAATGATGGCCGCCTGGGTCAGATAGCGGGTTTTGTTCATGGGTAATTTCTCCTTTTGCAATAAAAAATGGGTGGACAATTCCACCCACGCAAAAAACAAAATGGACGCAAAATGCGCCCATCCAAAGAAAAAATGCACGCAAATACGTCCATTTTTGATCCTAGTTTTGTTTACCGACAGGATGGTTACGAACTGTCCTATAAAATTGTAGGGACATTTTACAGCATTCTCATTCATTTGTCAAGAACTTCTTTTCCGCAGGGCGGCATAGCCGCCCTGCGGAAAAAAGTTCGGCAGTAGCGCTGCAATAGTGCCTCAGAACTTGACCACGACCGTATCTCCGATGATCCGGATCGATCCCGCTTCCGGATAGTGCGGCATTGCCTGCACCTCCGGCAGATCGGCATAGGCCTCTTCATCTACGATTTCCGGATTGAAGCCGCACCACATATTCAAAAACTCCCGGAAGGAATGGGCTGTCAGCTCAGACTTCCAGCTGGCGAAGGGTTCGATCAGGAAATCCGTAAACTCCTGGATCTCCTGGAAGGTCGGATCCCGGTTAAAGTCCTTGTTGACAAAGGTGACCTTCATTTCCCCACTGTAGCCATCCAGGCTCTTGATCTGCGCCGTCAGCCGGCCCGTCAGCAGGTTGGTCAGGTGATCGACCTTGAACTTGTCGCCGATGGCACGCAGCGCTTCGAGCGCCAGCACGAGCGACGCCCGCGCATCGACCTTCGGTTTGGGATGACGGCAGTTGTCGCAATTGCAGCAGTTGTCCTCCGTATACTCCTCGCCGAAATAGTGCAGCAGCGTCTTGCGGCGGCACATCGAACTCTCGGCATAAGAGACCGTCTCCTGCAACAGCAATTTGCCGATCTCCTGTTCGGCGATCGGTTTGCCCTGCATGAACTTTTCGAGTTTCTGGATATCCTTGTAACTGTAAAAGGCCAGACAGTGACCCTCGCCGCCGTCGCGCCCGGCACGACCCGTCTCCTGATAATACCCTTCGAGCGACTTGGGAATGTCGTAATGGATGACGAACCGCACGTCGGGCTTGTCGATACCCATGCCGAAAGCGATCGTGGCGACGATCACGTCGGCGCGCTCCATCAGGAAATCGTCCTGATTCTTGGCGCGCGTGGCCGCATCCATGCCCGCATGATAGGGCAACGCCTTGACGCCGTTGGCTACCAGCAGCTCGGCCAATTCCTCGACCTTCTTGCGGCTCAGACAATAGATGATGCCGCTGCGCCCCTCCTTCTGCTTGATGAAGCGGATGATGTCGCGGTCCACGTCGTTCTTGGGACGGATTTCGTAATAGAGATTCGGACGGTTGAACGACGATTTGAAAACCGAGGCGTCGTTCATGCCGAGGTTCTTCTGGATGTCCAGCTGCACCTTCGGCGTGGCCGTCGCCGTCAGGGCGATCAGCGGCGCCGTGCCGATCTCGTTGATGATCGGGCGGATGCGGCGGTACTCCGGACGGAAATCGTGGCCCCACTCCGAAATGCAGTGCGCCTCGTCGATGGCGTAGAACGATATCTTGATTTTGCGCAGAAACGCGACGTTGTCCTCCTTGGTAAGCGACTCGGGGGCGAAATAGAGCAACTTGGTGCGCCCCTCCAACACGTCGGCGCGCACCTTCGCCACGGCGGTCTTGTTGAGCGACGAATTGAGGAAATGGGCGATGCCCGACTCCGACGAGAAAGTGCGCATGGCGTCCACCTGATTCTTCATCAGGGCGATCAGCGGCGAAATGATGATCGCCACGCCGTCCATCAGCAGCGCCGGCAGCTGGTAACAGAGCGACTTGCCGCCGCCCGTGGGCATCAGCACGAACGTGTCTTTTCCAGCAAGCACATTGCGGATTACAGCCTCTTGATTGCCTTTGAACGACGAAAAGCCGAAATACTCCTTGAGCTTCCCGTGTAACAAAGTATCTTCGATTTGCTTCATTGTGCTTACAGACTCCTTAGTGAAATGAAATTTTATGTAAAGATAAAAAATATTTCGGAAAAAAACATAACTTTGTGAAAATTTATCAAAAGAAATGCGCCTTTTCACAAGCGAACTCGTCAAGAAATACAAAGCCCGCACGGTCGTCAACCACGTCTCGATCGACGTCAACCAGGGAGAGATCGTCGGACTGCTGGGGCCCAACGGCGCGGGAAAGACCACCACGTTCTACATGATCGTCGGGCTGATAAAGCCGAACGAGGGGAAAATCTTCCTCGAAGACAACGAGGGCCGCGTCGCCGAACTGACCGACGAACCGGTCTACCGCCGCGCGCAGATGGGCGTGGGGTATCTGGCGCAGGAGGCTTCGGTCTTCCGCCGGCTGAGCGTCGAGGACAACATCCGCGCCGTACTCGAAATGACCCGTTTCTCGAAGGAGTATCAGGCCGAGCGCGTCGAGGCGCTCATCAAGGAGTTCCGCTTGGAGAAGGTGCGCAAAAGCATGGGCATCCAGCTTTCGGGCGGCGAGCGCCGCCGCACGGAGATCGCCCGCGCCGTGGCGATCAATCCGGCGTTCATCCTGCTCGACGAACCCTTCGCCGGCGTCGACCCGATCGCCGTGGAGGACATCCAGTCGATCGTCGCCACGCTCAAAAACAAGAATATCGGCGTCATCATCACCGACCACAATGTCGACGAAACGCTCGCGATCACCGACCGCGCCTACCTGCTCTACGAGGGCAAGGTGCTCAAAACGGGTTCGCCGGAGGAGCTGGCCGCCGACCCCGAAGTGCGCAAACGCTATCTGGGCAAGCACTTCGAACTGCGCCGCAGCCCGACGATCGACCGCCTACGGCAGCAGGGCGCCGAAGCGCAGCGCTCCGTTTCGGAAACCGATGCCGAAGCTACGCACGAGTAGCCCGACACGCCGCCGCACGAATACATACAACGACCGAATAGTTAAACCACTGCGAACGACTCTATGGATAGATCCGTCCCGCCGGGGGAGATACAAGGAGAGCTTACTCCCCCCTGCTCGAAAAGTTACGCGCAGCGCGCCCTCGCGGCGGCGCTTCTGGCAGAGGGAGAATCCACACTGCGTAACATCGAACTGTGCGACGACACCCGCTCGGCCATGCGCTGCATCGAAGCGCTGGGTGCCGACGTCACGGTCGTCGACCCTCATACACTGAAAATACGGGGCGGTCTGGCCCCGCGCGGGCGCACGCTCCACGTGGGCGAATCGGGTCTTTCGACCCGGCTGTTCACGCCGATCGCAGCCCTTGCGGGCGTTCCGCTTCGCATCGAGGGCGATGGGACGCTGCTGCGCCGCCCGATGACGATGATGATCGCCCCGCTCCGGCAGCTGGGCGTCGAGGTGCGCCACCGCGACGGGTTCCTCCCGTTCGACGTCTGCGGCCCGCTGCACAGCGCGACGGTCGAGGTCGACGGTTCGGTCTCGTCGCAGTTCATCACCGGCCTGCTGCTCGCGCTGCCGGCCGCCCGCGGCGAATTCACGATCGACGTGCGGCGCGCCGTCTCCACACCTTATATCGATATGACGGTCGAGGCGGCACACCGCTTCGGTGCGGAGATCCTCCACAACGGCTACACCCAGTTCTACATCGAAGGCGGCCAGCGCTACCGACCGACCGATTACAGCATCGAAGGCGACTGGAGCGCCGCCGCAAAGCTGCTCGTGGCGGGAGCCGTTGCCGGCGAAGTGACGCTGCACAACGTGTCGATCCTTTCGAAGCAGGCCGACACGGCCGTCTGCACCGCATTGGTACGGGCAGGCGCGGAGCTGATCCACGAAGCGGATCGCATCACCGTCCGCCGCCGTCCGCTCCGGGCCTTCGAGTTCGACGCCACGCAGTGCCCCGACCTCTTCCCGCCGCTGGCGGCGCTGGCCGCCGCCTGCGAAGGCGAAAGCCTCATCACAGGCACGTCGCGCCTTGCGCACAAGGAGAGCGACCGCGCCGAAACGCTGCGCGAGGAGTACGCCAAGGTCGGCATCGAGATCGACCTCTCGACGCCCGACGTCATGCGCATCCGCGGCGGTGCGATCCGTCCGGCACGGGTATTCAGCCACGGCGACCACCGCATCGCCATGTCGATGGCCGTCTCGGCTCTGCGTTCGTCGGGTGCGATCACGATCGAAGGGGCCGAAGCGGTGGCCAAAAGCTATCCGCGTTTCTTCGAAGACCTGGAATCGCTGCGCGTAAATTAATCATGACTGCTATATCTAACTTTACACCTCGTCGGTTTTTCGGACCGCTGCACACGCCCGCTTGTCGGAGCGTTCGCGGCTACGCCGCGTTTACAGATTGGACCCACCCCCAAACCCCTGCCTTAGCGGGGGCTTCGGGCAAGGCCCGCCTGGCTGGCAGGGCTTTGAGGTGCGGCGGTGTAGAATGGCATGTAGCAGCCTTAACCGATCCATACCTATGAACAGTTTCGGCACTCTCTTCCGCATCACCCTTTGGGGCGAATCCCACGGTCCGCAGGTCGGCGTCACGCTCGACGGCGTACCGGCCGGGCTTCCGCTCGACATTCCCGATTTCGAAGCCGACCTGGCCCGACGCCGCAGCGGCGCCAAAGGGACGACGCCGCGCCAGGAAAACGACCTGCCGCAGATCGTGTCGGGACTCTACAAGGGACACACCACGGGCGCACCGCTGACGCTCGTCTTCGAAAACGCCAACACCCGTTCGGGCGACTACGACAACCTGCTCACGCAGCCCCGTCCTTCGCACGCCGACCGCACGGCGGCCGTCAAGTTCGAAGGGTGGAACGACCCGCGGGGCGGTGGCCACTTCTCGGGCCGACTGACGCTGGCACTCGTAGCCGCGGGCGTCGTAGCGAAAAAAATACTCGGCGGTGCGACCTTCTCCACGCGGTTGACCGCCGTCGGCGGCCAGACCGATCCGGCACGGTTCGACGACGCGATCGACGACGCCCTGCGCGACGAAGACTCCGTGGGCGGCATCGTCGAGTGCCGCGTAGCGGGCATCCCCGCCGGCTGGGGCGAACCCTTTTTCGACTCGGTCGAAAGCGCGGCAGCACACCTGCTCTTCGCCATCCCCGCGATCAAAGGGGTGGAGTTCGGCGACGGGTTCGCCGCAGCAGCCCTGCGCGGTTCCGCCCATAACGACCCAATCGCCGACGCCGACGGCCGCACGGCGACCAACCATGCGGGCGGCATCGCGGGCGGCATAACCAACGGCAACGAACTCATCGTGCGCGCGGCCGTGAAACCGACGGCCAGCATCGCCCGCGAACAGCAGACCTTCGACTTCGCCGCCGGCCGCGTCGCACCGCTCCGCATACGGGGACGGCACGACGCCTGCATCGCCCTGCGTGCGGCCGTCGTCGTCGAAGCGGCGATGGCCGTCGCACTCGCCGACTTCAAACTCCGCGACCGATGCCGACGCGCCGCGAAGTGATCGACCGTATCCGCCGTGCGATCGCGCCGCTCTACGAGCCGCGCGAAGCCGAGCAGATCGCCCGCCGCTTCACCTTCGAGCGGTGCGGCATCACGCTGACGCAATACGTCGTCGCCCCCGAAGCGCAGGCCGACATCCCCGACCTCGAAGAGTCCGTCCGCCAGTTGGCCGCCGGACGCCCCGTGCAATACGTGCTGGCGCATACTGAGTTCTGCGGCATGACCTTCGAAGTCGGCGAAGGCGTTCTGATCCCGCGTCCCGAAACCGAGGAGCTGGTCGCAGCCGCCGCGGCCGGAGCTGTCGCCGGAGCCGCAGCGCTCGACGTGGGAACCGGAAGCGGCTGCATCGCCGTAAGTCTCGCGCGGCTTATCCCCGATGCGCGCGTAACGGCCGTCGACCTCTCGCCGCAGGCACTCGCCGTCGCACGCCGCAATGCCGTGCGGCTGGGCGCCGAAGTACGCTTCGTGCAGGCCAACGCATTGACCGGCTTGCACGAACTGCCCGACGCGGCGTTCGACCTCATCGTCTCCAATCCGCCCTACGTGCCGCAGAGCGACCGCGCGGCGATGCACGTCAACGTGCGGGACTACGAACCGCCCGAAGCGCTCTTCGTCCCCGACGACGATCCGCTGCGCTTCTACCGCGCGATCGGCCGCGCCGCACGCCGGCTGTTGCGCCCCGACGGACGGCTCTGGTTCGAAATCTACGAACGGCTGGCTGACGAGACGGCGCGGCTGCTCGCCGACGAAGGGTTCGGCGACATCGCCGTGCGACGCGACATCAACGACAAACCGAGAATACTATGCTGTACGGCAAGAAAATAAACGCGGTGCCCCGCACCAAGACACCGGAGCAGGCGCTCGCCGCGCTGATGCGCCTCTGCGCCCGCGCCGAACGCTCGGAGGAGGACGCACGCCGGCTGATGACACGCTGGGGCATAGCACCGGCCGACCGGGAACGGGTGCTCGAACGTTTGCGCCGCGACCGATTCATCGACGACGCCCGCTACGCCGAAGCCTTCGTGCGCGAAAAGATCAACCTCAGCGGCTGGGGCGCACGCAAGATCGCCGACGCGCTGCACCGCAAACGCATCGCCCGCGAGACGATCGAGCGCGCGCTCGCTGCGCTCGATGCCGGTACGGCACGCGAACGGCTGGCCGACCTGCTGCGCCGCAAGGTGCGCACCACCCGCGCCGCAACACCTTATGAACTGAAAAACAAACTGATCCGCTACGGTCTCGCACAGGGCTACGACTACGAAGCCGTGCGCGACGCGGCGGACGCGCTCATCGCAACGACCGACGACTCATGCGACACATTCTTTTAACGCTGCTGTTTTCGGGCGGGCTTCTGGCCGCCCCCGCGCAGGAACCTCGATCCGAACGTTACCGCTTCCCCGTCCGCAACGTGGCGGGGCTCTACTCGGCCAACTTCGGCGAGATGCGCCCCAACCATTTCCATTCGGGCGTGGACATCAAGACCGACGGCGTGACGGGCAAGCCCGTCGTGGCTGCCGCCGACGGCTACGTAGTGCGCATTGCCGTCTCGCCCGGCGGGTACGGCCGCGCACTCTACATCGCGCACCCCGACGGCACGACGACCGTCTACGGCCACCTCGAACGCTTCCGCACCGACATCGAATCCTACCTGCGCTACAAACGCTACGAGCAGGGGCGCAGCAACGTCGATTTCACCTGCAAGCCTTCGTTATTCCCCGTCCGCGCGGGCGACACGGTCGCCCTGTCGGGCAATTCGGGCATGTCGTTCGGGCCGCATCTCCACTTCGAGGTGCGCCGCAGCTCCGACCAGCGGACACTCAACACGCTGGCCGCGAAACTGCTGCCCGTACGCGACCGTATCGCACCCCGCATCATGCGGCTGCATTACGTCGAGGTCGACTCGCTCGGCGACGTTCCCGTCCACAGCCGTCCCCGCACCTTCGACGTGGTACGCCGCAGCGAAGGGGACTATGCGCTGCGGCAGACGCAACCCGTCGCGGTCGGGCGGCGCGGCTATTTCATCGTCGAGTGCTCGGACCGCAAGGACGAAGTCTACAATACCTTCGGCATCTACCGCCTGACCGAAGAGGTCGACGGAGAGGTACGCTACGAGTACCGCATGGACGGGTTCCTCTTCGGCGACACACGCTACTGCAACGCCGTGAGCTATTATCCCATGCAGCTCTCGTCGCGCAACGAGGTGATCCGCCTCACGCAGCCGGCCGGTTGTCCCGACCGCTTCTTCACGACGATGAAGAACCGTGCGCTGCTGACCACCCCCGCAGGCAGGCGGCAAGAGGTGCGCATCACGGCCGAAGACGATTGCGGCAACCGTTCGGTGCTCGCCTTCACGGTCGAAGGCAAGGCAGACGAACGCTCGTTCCACGCACCGGCGTGCGATTCGCTGCCCGTCGTCCGCCACGACCGCGACTTCCACCGCGAGGGCGACGGCGTGCGGATCGAGATTCCCGCCGGAACGCTCTACGAATCGTGTTTCTACACGCAGCGGCCCCACGACGAACCGCAGCCGAAGGACTCGACGCTGCTGTTCCTGTCGCGCGGCGTCGAGATCCTTGACGTGCGGCTGCCGATGCACCGCTACGCGACGCTGTGGATCGACGCGACGCAGGTTCCGCCCGAGCTGCGCCGTTACGCGGTGCTGGCCTCGCTCTCGCCCAAGGGGAAGCTGCGCTACGAAGGCGGCAAATGGAGCGACGGACGCATCCGCCTGCGCACCCGCTCGCTGGGAACCTTTTTCGTCGTGGCCGACACCGTGCGCCCCACGATCCGCCCCCGCTTCACGGCGCACGACCTGAGCGGACAGCGCAGCGTCACGTTCTCCGTCAGCGACAACTTCTCGGGCGTCGGCTCCGTCAGCTGCCTCGTCGACGGCCGCATGGCCATTCTGGAAGAAAACCGCGTGAAGGGCACCTACACCCACTACTTCGACGACGAACTCTTCGGCCGCAACCGCGAGCATACGCTGCGCCTCACGGCCACCGACGGCGCGGGCAACACCCGCGTGTGGGAGGGAACGTATTACCGGTAAAACCTCGTTTCATTCGAACAAGGAACACCCCTGCCGCAGCAGTTGCGGCAGGGGTGATTTCTGTCCGGACAGGCCGTCGGGAAACCGCGCCGATCCTTTATGAATTGAAAATGCTGCGCAGGATGATGCCCGTAGCGCCCTGGTTGCGCGCGGTGTAATCCTTGGCCGTGCGGCTGGCACGACGGAGCGTCTCCTCGTCGTCGCGCAGCGGCGCGAACCACGCCGCCAGTTCGCCGGCCGTGCGCACCGACACAGCGCAGCCGAGCGACACCATGTCGCGCGCCTCCTTGAATTTGCCGTAATTGGGGCCGAAGGCAATCGGCAGGCCGAAGGTCGCTGCTTCGAGCGTATTGTGGATACCGACGCCGAACCCGCCTCCGACGTAGGCCCAGGTCGCCGATCCGTAGACCGACGAGAGCATCCCCATCGTGTCGAGCACGAGCACCTGTACGTCGTCGAACCGTGTCGCGGCATCGCACTGCGTATAGCGCACGGCGCCGCCCTTCGCATCACGCATCAGATGCGCGATACGCCCCTCGTCCATCTCGTGGGGCGCAATGACAAACTTCACATCCGGATTGGCGTTCACGAGCGGCAGAAGAATCTCCTCGTCGGGCCCCCACGTTGATCCGGCCACGAAAAGCCGCCCGCCGCCACGAAAGCGTTCGATCGTCTCCACCCGCTGCGCCGCTGCGGCGATCTGAGCCACACGGTCGAAGCGCGTATCGCCCGCGACGACCACGTTGTCGAACCCGATCTCGGAGAGCAGCCGTTTCGATTCGACGTTCTGCACGAACAGCGTGTCGAAGGTCTCCAACGCCTGCCGCCACATGGCGCCGTAGGGACGGAAGAAGACCGAATTGCGGCGGAAAATCGCCGAAACGATATACGACCGCACCTTTCGGCGCCGCAGTTCGGAGAGCAGGTTGATCCAGAATTCGTATTTGATGAAAATGGCGATCTCGGGGTGGACGATGTCCAGAAAACGGCGGGCGTTGGAGGGGGTGTCGGCAGGAAGGTAGAAGACATAATCGGCACCCTCGTAATTCTTGCGGATCTCATACCCCGACGGGGAGAAGAACGTGAGCAGGATCTTGTATTCGGGATGTTCCGCCCGCAGACGTTCGATGATCGGACGGGCCTGTTCGAACTCCCCCAGCGAAGCGGCATGTACCCAGACGATCCTGTCGGAGGGACGGACGGCGGCCTCCATACGTTCGAATATATTCCGTCGGCCTTCGCTCCACAGCCGGGCTTTTCCGTGCCAAAGAGCGGCCAGGCGGATGCCTCCGGCATAGAGCGAAATACCCAAATTATACAACCACATGCGCTGTTATCGAAAGTTGAGTTCGGCAAAGGTAACTATTTTTGCGTTAAAACCCAAATTACCAGTTGCATTCCATCGCCCGCTCCGTAAAACGCACGTTCATAGACCCGTCCGGAAACAGATCGACTGCCGCCAGATCGAACTGCGGTTCGAGCCGCACGCGATGCTGCGCCATGTAGGCCTCGGCGGCACGGCGCAGCGAGGCGAACTTGCGGGGCGTGATCGCCTCCTCGGGCGTCGTCAGGCCGCCCGCACGGCGTGTCTTGACCTCGATGAAATGCAGCTCGTCCCATCGCCGCGCGACGATGTCCAACTCGTAGCGCCCCGACCGCCAGTTGCGTTCGAGGATTGCAAAACCCGCCCTGCGCAGGTAGTCGACGGCCGCCTGTTCGCCACGGCGGCCCGTATCGGCGGACGGCGGAAAGGTCACGGCAGGATCTTCTGAATGGCATTGGCCCGCTGCATGGCCGCCGTCAACCCTTCGGCGTCGTCGCGCTCGATCATGCGCCGCATGATCTGCAACTGGTGGATATGCTCGCGCAGCACGTCGAGCACATTGTACTTGTTGCGCAGCAGAATCGGCACCCACGTGCGCGGTGCACTCTTGGCCAGTCGCACCGTCGATTCGAAGCCGCCGCCCGCCAGGTCGAAGATATGCTGCTCCTCGCGCTCCTTCTCCAACACGGTGAGCGCCAGCGCGAACGACGTGATATGCGAAATATGGGAGACATAGGCCGTATGCAGGTCGTGCTCCTCCGGCTCCATCGACACCAGCGGCATTCCCAACGCCCCGTAGAGGCGCTCGACGGTCTCGACCGCATCCCGATCGCTGCGTTCGCGCTCGCAGATCACGGCCGTCCGGCCCGCGAAGGCTCCGCGGCTGGCGGCGTCGGGACCGCTGTACTCGGTACCCCACATCGGGTGCGTGGCCACGAACCGTCCGCGGCGGGCGTGCATGGCCACCACCTCGCACAACTCGCCCTTGATCGAACCGGTGTCCATCACGACCTGATGAGGCGCGATGCGGTTGAGAATCTTCACCGTCAGCAGCGGAATCGTATCGACGGGCGTAGCCAGCACGATCAGATCGGCCGAGGGAAGCCCCTCTTCAAGCGTCACGATCCGGTCGACCAGCCCCCGTTCGAGCGCCCGCCGGGCATGTTCCTCCGACGCCTCCACCCCCTCGATGCACTCCGCCAGCCCGCGGTCGCGCAGAGCCAGCGCAAACGATCCGCCGATCAGACCGACGCCTATAATCAACACATTCATCGTCTATTCCTTTTGCGGAGTCGTCTCCAATTCCATGACATAATCGTCCATCACATATCCGCCGCCGATGTCGGTTACCTGCGCACGCACCTCGCGGAACCCAGCCCGGCGATAGGCGCCGATCGCCCGCTCGTTACGGCGGTTGACCGTGAGCCAGATCGTCCGTGCGCCGACCTCGCGGCACAGTCCGCGCAGGTATTCCAGCATCTGCCGGAAACGCCCCTGCCCCCGCGCCTCATGCAAGAGGTAGACTTTGCTCAGGAACAGCCGCCCGTCGCGCGGCTGCACGCCGCAGTAACCGACGGCCCGTCCTTCGTCCTCCATCAGGAAATAGCGATAGCCTTCGAGCGCCAGCTGCTCGGTAATCGCCCGCACGGACTGGAACCGCTCGATCATGTAGGCGATCTGCTCGCGCGAGACGATCCCGCGGTAGGCTTCGTGCCAGATCAGCCCCGCCAGCCTGTTCACCTCCATGATGTCGCTTCCCGACTCGATTTCACGAATAGTCATCATATATACCTTAATTATAATAAAAACGAAAGATCGTCGCCCGGCTGCACCTCGTAGGGGGTCAGTCCCTTCTTGAAAATCCGCATCGGACGGCTGCCCAACAGCTCCAACCGGCCGTTCTCGTAGCGCAGCATACACCCCTCGCGCAACCCCACGGCGTAACGGCGGGGATTGGCTGCGACGAATTCCAACAGGCGCACCTCGCGCGTCTCGCCGGCATGTCCCTCGGGATTGGCGTCGAGGTAATGGGAATTGATCTGGAACTTCACCGCACCCACCGCACGAAATGACTCCGGCTCGACGATCGGCATGTCGTTGGTCGTCGAGATCGCGGGGCAGGCCACGTTGCTGCCGGCCGACCAACCCACGTAGGGGACACCCGCCTTCACCCGGTTGCGGATCGCCCGCATCAGCCCCTGCTCCTGCATCTTTTTGGCCAGCGCGAAGGTGTTGCCGCCGCCGACGCAAATCGCTTCGGCACGGCGGATCATCGCCGCGGGATCGGCGGCACGGTGCACCGAGCGGACGCGGATGCCGAGTTCCGAGAAACGCGCCTGCACGCGCCGCTCGTAGTCGGCATAGGAGAAGGTGACGGCAGCGTAGGGGACGAACGCCACCTCCCTGATCCCGCGCAGGAACTCTCCGATACGCGGCATGGGATAAGCGAGGTAAGCCTCCCCCGCATTGGTCGAGTTGGATATCAGCAATAATCTCATAATATTCTACTATTCAATATCTTAAATAAAAAAATCCGTAATTTGTGGACAATCGTGTTGATAAAATCTTTTGCGAGTATGACAAATGTAACAAAAAAAGTGTTATTTTTGCGAAAAATTCTGCGTGAAAATAGAAAAGTATTTTCAACAATATTTGTTTAACTAAAAAATTACAATCATGTCAGAAGTTCAACAGAAAGTCGTCGAGATCATCGTAGACAAGCTGGGAGTCAAAGAGTCGGAAGTCGTACCCGAAGCAAGCTTCACCAACCACCTCGGTGCGGATTCGCTCGACACCGTAGAGCTCATCATGGAGTTCGAGAAGGCTTTCGATATTCAGATCCCCGACGAGGACGCAGAGAAGATCGCGACGGTCGGCGACGCGATCAAGTATATCGAAGAGCACAAGAAATAATTTCGCCATAAGTTTCTCTTCGCAGCAATTCGTTTCATTTCAATCAATCCGATTTTCATATGACAGCAAGACGTGTAGTGGTGACAGGTGTAGGTACGATTAACCCACTCGGCAATACTATTCAGGAATATTTTTCGAATCTCGAGAAAGGTGTCAGCGGAGCCGCCCCCATCACGCACTTCGACACGGAGAAATTCAAAACGAAATTCGCTTGTGAAGTAAAGAATTACGACCCTTCCCAGTATTTCGACCGCAAGGAGGTACGCAAGTACGACCTCTTCACCCAGTACGCCCTCATCGCCGCCACGCAGGCCGTGGAGGACGCAGGGTTCGACATGGAGAAGCTCGACAAGGAGCAGGCGGGCGTCATTTGGAGTTCGGGTATCGGAGGACTCAAATCGTTCTTCGACGAATGTACGGGCTATGCCGAGGGAGGAAACACCCCGCGGTTTAGCCCGTTCTTCATTCCCCGCATGATCGCCGACATCGCGGCCGGCTTCATCTCGATGAAGTACGGATTCATGGGCCCCAACTACTGTATCGTTTCGGCCTGCGCTTCGTCGAACCACGGCATGATCGACGCCTTCAACCAGATCCGCTGGGGCAAGGCCGACGTGATGGTCACGGGCGGTTCGGAGGCTTCGGTCAACGAACCGGGCGTGGGAGGATTCTCGTCGATGCAGGCCATCTCGACCCGTAACGACGACCCCCAGCACGCTTCGCGCCCGTTCGACGTACACCGCGACGGATTCGTGATCGGCGAGGGCGCCGGCGCGCTGATCTTCGAAGAGTACGAACACGCCAAGGCGCGCGGTGCGAAGATATACTGCGAAGTCGTAGGCGGCGGCGCATCGGCCGACGCACACCACTTCACGGCTCCCCACCCCGAAGGGAAGGGCGCCATCCTGTCGATGAAAGCCGCGCTGAAAGATGCCGGGATGCAACCCGAAGAGATCGATTACGTGAACGTTCACGGTACCTCGACCCCGCTGGGCGACATCGCCGAGCTGAAAGCCGTCGCAGGCGTTTTCGGCGACCACGTCTACGACCTGAACATCTCCTCGACCAAATCGATGACGGGTCACCTGCTGGGTGCCACCGGCGCCATCGAGGCACTGGCCTGCATCCTCGCGCTCACCCGGGGCGTGGTACCGCCCACGATCAACGTGGAGGAGCTGGATCCGGAGATCGACGCCAAACTGAACCTCACGCTGGGCAAGGCACAACACCGCGATGTGAAGGCCGCGATGAGCAACACGTTCGGGTTCGGCGGTCACAACTCGACGATCATTTTCCGCAAGTTCTAACTCCGGCGGAGGTGATCGATTTCCTGTTACGCCCCTGGCGGTGCAATTTCGGCCCTGACAAGGAGTTTTACCGCGCGATCGACGGGCTGTTCGGATTCGTTCCGCACAACATCGAACTTTACAAGCTGGCTTTGATTCAC
>ERZ773155.2376-NODE-2376-length-14298-cov-14.972548_pt1 | contig 14298 bp, 10 predicted proteins | sample MGYA00511262_ERZ773155 | MGnify/ENA primary metagenome ERZ773155 (study PRJEB29015, sample SAMEA2737828) | human gut metagenome | biome: human gut; feature: human-associated habitat; material: faeces | place: China | collected 2012 ... | reverse complement strand
AGAATGTGCCTGATGAACTGCTTCCATATATCGGACTTTTAAGCTCGGTTCTTGGACTTATGGATACTGAAAAGTACACATATACAGAGCTGACTAATGAAATCAATATTAACTGTGGTGGAATCTCAACTGATGCTGCCATATACACAGATAATAAGGATTTTAACAAATGTACTATCATGTATGAGGTTAAGGGTAAGGTTCTCTATGACAATATCCAGTTCGTCCTTGATATGATGAATGAAATTATATATAAGACAAAGTTCTCAGATTATAAGAGACTTAAAGAGATAATTGCGAAGCTTAAGTCAAGAATGGAAAGCACAATGACAAGTGCAGGACATTCAACAGCAATGCTTGCAGGTATGGCACAGTTCTCAAGAAATGCATATTATTCTAACGAGATGAGAGGATATGGGTTCTATGAGCTTATACAGAAGCTTGACTCACAGTTTGATGAGCTTAAGGAAGATATCTCAGATAAGTTAAGCAAACTTGTCGATTATATATTCCACAAAGAGAATATTATTGTCAGCTTTACTGCTGATGATAAAGGATATGATGCATTTGCACCTGCCTTCGGAAAGTATGCGGAAGAATTGAAAAAATCGGACATGCCAGCATGCGAAAGAAAGTACACACCTGCAAATGTCAAGACAGGATATACTTCAGCTTCACAGGTTCAGTATGTTGCAAGATGTGGCAATTTCAGGGATGGAGGATATGAATACACAGGAGCATTAAGAGTGCTTAAGGTTATATTCTCGTATGATTATCTCTGGATTAATGTAAGAGTTAAAGGCGGCGCATACGGTTGCATGAGCGGTTCTTACAGAAACGGTGACATGTATATGGTTTCTTACAGAGACCCTAACTTAAGAAAGACTAACGATATATATGAAAATGCAGCAGACTATCTTGAACATTTTGATGTAAGCGACAGGGATATGGTCAAGTTCATAATAGGAACAATCGGTGATATAGATACACCTATGAATCCGGCAGCAAAGGGAACAAGATCATTTGGTGCATACATCTGTAACACAGATTATGAATCACTCAAGAAAGAAAGAGGTCAGGTTCTTGACTGTAATGTAGAAAGAATAAGAGAGCTTGCTCCACTTGTAAGATGTGCAATGGATGAGAATTATTTCTGCGTTGTGGGAAGCAGCAAGGAAATCAATAAAGAGAGTGAGCTTTTTGATAAGATACAGCCACTTATCAAGGTGCAGGGATAATAGAAAGGAAGAATGTATGAATTTAGATGAGATGCTTGCAGCCAGTGGAATTACCGGGGGTGCTAAGGCAGAGAACACAAGAACTAAGACAGGCTTTGTAACATTTATAGGAAGACCTAATGTTGGTAAGTCAACACTTATGAATCAGATAATCGGACAGAAGATTGCGATTACTTCTAACAAGCCTCAGACTACAAGAAACAGAATACAGACTGTATACACTGATGAGCGAGGACAGATTGTTTTCGTTGATACTCCGGGTATCCACAAGGCTAAGAACAAGCTTGGTGAATACATGGTTGGTGCGGCAGAGAAGACAATCAGTGAGGTTGACCTTATATGCTGGCTTGTTGAGCCTACAACACATCTTGGAGCTGCCGAGGAGCATATCGTTGAGAAGCTTAAAGAGTGTAAGACTCCTATAGTTCTTGTTATCAATAAGACTGACACAATTAAGAAAGAGGAGATTCTACCGGTTATTGACTGCTACAGAAAGGAACTTGATTTCGTTGATATTGTTCCTGTGTGCGCAAGAAACGGCAATAATGTTGACGACCTGCTTGATGTTATATTCTCACATCTTGATTATGGTCCGATGTACTATGATGAAGATACAGTAACAGACCAGCCAATGAAGCAGATTGTTGCAGAGCTTATAAGAGAGAAGGCACTTCATGCATTAAATGACGAGATTCCACACGGAATCGCGGTTGTTATTGACAGCTTCAAGGAAAGAAGAAATGCAAGAGGTCCTATAACAGATATCGACGCTACTATCATATGCGAAAGAGATTCTCACAAAGGAATTATTATTGGCAAGGGCGGCGAAATGCTTAAGAAAATCGGAACTAATGCAAGATATGAGATTGAGAAGCAGCTTGACATGAAGGTTAATCTTAAGCTATGGGTAAAAGTTAAGAAGGAATGGCGCGACAGTGATATTCTTCTTAAGAACTTCGGATATGACAAGAAGAAGGACAAATAATATACATGACAGGAGGGTGCGATGGCGGAGGTTACTACTGTTACAGGCATGATACTTTCCGCCATGCCTGTCGGGGAATATGACAGAAGACTGGTTATACTGACTAAGGAGTATGGCAAGATAACGGTATTTGCGAAAGGTGCGAGAAAGCCTAACAGCGCATTGATTGGTGTTACGAGAAGCTTTATATTCGGAACATTTGAGGTGTACCGTGGACGCGAATCATATACGATGTATAAAGCATCGGCTAAGGAGTACTTTGAAAATGTGGTAAATGACCTTAATGCCGTGTGCTACGCCTGCTATTTTGCTGAGATTGCAGATTATTATGGCAGGGAGAATCTTGATGCATCAGAAATGATTAATCTGCTTTATATCACTCTTAAGGCATTGGGCAGAGGTGCTGTAAGCCATGAACTTATAAGATTCATATACGAGATAAGAATGATTGCAGTCAACGGTGAATGTCCGGATTTCTTCACATGTCACGAATGCGGAAGAGAAGATAATCTGTATGTATATTCATATTCAAGAAACGGACTATGCTGTAAGAATTGTGCTGCAAATGTATATGATGGAATTACACTTTCGGGCTCAACGGTATATACACTCCAGTATATTGTTACAACACAGCTTAACAGGCTGTATTTATTCACCGTTACCAAAGAAGTCCAGGAAGAATTAAGGCTTGTGGTAAAAAGGCTGGAAAGCATTGTATTCGATAAAGAATTTAAGTCGAAGGAAATGCTTAATCTGACCATATAAATATTACATAAACTGGCTATGTTATCATATGCCAGTTTTTTGTATATTAAGGGGTAAAGATTTTATGTAACATTCAGACGAAAGGAGAGGCAATATGCCGGATAAAAATGTGTCTCATAATAACCAGAAGAAAATAGCAGCAATTAATGATTATTCTGGTTTTGGAAGATGTTCTATTGCAGTTGAGCTGCCTGTTATATCAGCAATGAAGATTCAGTGCTGTCCAATGCCTACATCGATATTTTCTAATCATACAGGTTTTGACAGCTTTTATTTTAAAGATTTCACAGAGAATATGCCGCCTTATATGGCAGAGTGGAAGAAGTTAAACCTTAAATTCGATGGAATTGTAACAGGGTTCTTAGGTTCACATAATCAGATTGCAATTGTTGAAGAATTTTTCAAGAATTTCAAGACCAAAGATAATATTGTTGTTATCGACCCGGTTATGGGTGATTACGGAAATCTGTATCCGACATATACTGATGAGACATGCCAGGAGATGAAGAAGCTTGTAAAATATGCAGATATTCTTACTCCGAACCTCACAGAAGCATGTATTATAACTGACGAGCCATACAGACCGGATTATTCCAATGATGAGCTTAAAAAAATTGCGATGAAGCTTGTTGCAATGGGACCATCTAAGATTGTTATTACAGGAATCCAGCGGGGCCATTATATTGGTAATTACTGTTACGAAAAGAACAGGGAAGACTATCTTATTAAGACTATGAAAGTCGGAACACAGCGCTCCGGAACAGGAGATATATTCGCATCAATAATAGCGGCAGACGCTGTCAATGGTGTGAATTTCCACGAGTCAGTAAGAAAGGCATCTACATTCATAAAGAAATGCATACTCAAGGCTATAGAGATGGATATTCCGCTGACAGACGGTGTGCCGTTTGAAGAGCTGCTGACTACGTTAAAATAAAAAGGAGAAGAATTATAATGGAAATATTATATAAGGTGCATAATAATTTATATGTTAATTTGACTAACAAATGTCCCTATTCATGTACTTTCTGCCTGAGACAGACAATGGACAGAATCGGAGAGTCAGGCAGACTATGGCTTGAGAGAGAACCATCATATGATGAGGTTATTGCTGAGTTTGCCAGATTCAATATGGATGAGTACGAAGAAGTTGTATTTTGCGGATTCGGAGAACCGACAGAAAGATTCGATGTTCTTATCAAGGTTGCTGAGTATGTTAAGAAAACATATGGCAAAAAGACAAGAATCAATACTAACGGAGTTGGAAATCTTGTTAATGGCAGAGATATTGTGCCAGAGATGGAAGGTCTTATTGATACAATATCTATCAGTCTTAACAATCCACACAAAGATGAATACAATGCACTTGTAAGAAGTAAGTTCGGCGAAAAATCATTTGATGAAATGATAAGTTTCGCAAAGGAATGTACTAAGTATATCCCTAATGTTGTCCTTACAACAGTTGACACAACCATATCTCATGAGGAAGAGGCAGAGTGCCAGAAGCTATGTGATGAGATAGGGGCTGCTTACAGGATTCGTCCTTGGGAGGATTAATGCATAGTTATGTTGAATTGCTATTATGGGAAACCTGGTGGCAAATATGGTTGTAATTGAATAAAATTGCTACGGTGTTAAGAGGGGGCTTGCTGATTGTTGCATATCAGCAGGTACTCCTCTATCTTTGACTCTGCAATAACTCCTGATAGTGGATTGGAAGATGTTTCAAATGTCATTATTAAATTAATTCCCGGAATAATATTCCCAGCTATGTATCTGGATATTTTTCTTGAAGCATTAAGAGAGTATTGCGGGTCATCCATCATGCCAAAATGTTCCCAGTAAACAAGCTGTCCAGATATAGGATTAAATAATGTGAAATCAGGATAGAAACTTATGTTGTCAAGCTTTAGTTCACATTCATATCGGTATGGAATTCCATACTGGTTAAGTAACAAGTCAATCATAGCTTCGGACTTCGACCTGACGACATTGCCGGATGTACATGGATGCTTAAGCGCTTGTGGGTATGCTTCGTTGTGATTATATTCTTCAGACAGCCATGAATCAATGACAGGCTGAAACTGTTCATTGTGGAAATCTCTGAATAAATCCCGGTTGCAATATATATGCTTGGAATTCTCTGGATAGTCTGTAAGCAGTTTCCTAAAATCGTTATCTTTTAATAATAATTCGGATTGGATATTGGTGCTGTTACATTGCTTGTATGTGGAAAGAAGCCTTTTATTATCTTCAATTCTTGATAACAAAAATTTTTTCAAGGCAAGCTTGGAAGCAAGATGTCTGTCTTTCTTGTGTATGTAAGATATATTATTCCCATCGCTTAGAAACCACTTAATATAACGTCCATTATGTGTGCAATTGAGCTTGCCATCAGGCAGATTCTTTACAATGCTTTCATCATAATGTATGGCAGATGAAAGCTGGCTGATAATTTCTGAAATGTTGTAATTGATAAACAAGAAATATCCTCCTTCTAATGCGTTGCGATTATAATAAGAATATAAAATATTCTGGCATTAAAGTCAAGCAATAATTTATAAAATATTCACAAACGACAAATGCATGCGTGGAAGCGGCGGATTGGACGTTGAAGCGGTGGGAAGGCGGGAGGAAGTCCAAAAGGAGTGAGAAAGAGCGGCGGATTGGACGTTGAAGCAGCGGGAAGCACGGAGGAAGTCCAAAAGGGATTTGCAGAAGCGGCAAATTGGACGTTGAAGCGGCGGGAAGCACGGAGGAAGTCCAAAAGGGATTTGCAGAAGCGGCGGATTGGACGTTGAAGCGGCGGGAAGCACGGAGTAAGTCCAAAAGGGATTTGCAGAAGCGGCGGATTGGACGTTGAAGCAGCGGGAAGCACGGAGTAAGTCCAAAAGGAGTGAGAAAGAGCGGAGGATTGGACGTTGAAGCGGTGGGAAGCACGGAGGAAGTCCAAAACAAGATTCCCATCAACCTCTTGCTAATCAGCACTAAATGTTATAAAATGATTAAGATTATGTAGCAGCCGATGCAGTTCGATGTAGTCAGGCTGTTGCCTTTAGGAGGATTATATTATTATGGAAAAGACAATGGAGAAAATTGTTTCTTTAGCTAAGGCAAGAGGATTTGTTTACCCAGGTTCTGAAATCTATGGTGGATTAGCTAATACCTGGGATTATGGTAACCTTGGTGTTGAGTTAAAGAACAATGTTAAGAAGGCATGGTGGCAGAAGTTCGTACAGGAAAGCCCATACAATGTAGGTGTTGACTGTGCAATTCTTATGAACCCTCAGACTTGGGTAGCATCAGGTCATCTTGGTGGATTTTCTGATCCATTAATGGACTGCAAGGAATGTCATGAGAGATTCAGAGCAGATAAACTTATAGAAGACTGGGCAGATGAGAATTCATATGATCTTGGCGGCTCAGTTGATGGATGGACACAGGAACAGATGAAGAATTTCATCGATGAGAAGAATATATGCTGTCCTTCATGTGGAAAGCACAATTTCACAGATATAAGACAGTTTAACCTTATGTTCAAGACATTCCAGGGGGTAACTGAGGATGCTAAGAACACAGTATATTTAAGACCAGAGACAGCTCAGGGTATCTTTGTTAACTTCAAGAATGTCCAGAGAACATCAAGAAAGAAAGTACCTTTTGGTATTGGACAGATTGGTAAGTCATTCCGTAACGAGATTACACCAGGTAACTTCACATTCAGAACAAGAGAGTTCGAGCAGATGGAATTAGAGTTCTTCTGCAAGCCTGGAACAGATCTTGAGTGGTTCACATACTGGAGACAGTACTGCATCGACTGGCTTAAGGCATTAGGAATGAAGGAAGATGAGATGAGAGCAAGAGATCATTCACCAGAAGAACTCTGTTTCTACTCTAAGGGAACAACAGATATCGAATTCCTCTTCCCATTCGGATGGGGAGAACTCTGGGGTATCGCTGACAGAACAGATTATGACCTTACTCAGCATCAGACAGTATCTGGTGAAGATATGTCATACTTTGATGATGAAGCTAAGGAGAAGTATATACCATATGTTATTGAGCCTTCACTTGGTGCGGACCGTGTAACATTAGCATTCCTTTGCTCAGCTTATGATGAGGAAGAGCTTGAAGGCGGAGATGTAAGAACGGTTCTTCATTTCCATCCTGCATTAGCACCAGTTAAGATAGGTATTCTTCCACTTTCTAAGAAGTTAAATGAAGGTGCAGAAAAGGTGTATGCAGAACTTTCTAAGTATTACAATTGTGAGTTTGATGACAGAGGTAATATTGGAAAGAGATACAGAAGACAGGATGAGATTGGTACTCCATTCTGTATCACATATGATTTTGATTCAGAAGAAGATGGTGCTGTAACTGTAAGAGACAGAGATACAATGCAGCAGGAAAGAATAAAGATAGCAGATCTTAAGGCGTATTTTGAAGATAAGTTCAGATTTTAATTAATAAAAGAACAGAATTTAAATCGATAATTAAAAGGAAAGAATTATGCTGTGTACTAAATGTGGTCAGGAATATGAGGGCAGTCAGTGTCCGAGATGTGATGGACCTGTTATATTAGTTAACAACAGTGATTATCTTGCCAGAAGAAAAGCATATGAGGAGAAGCAGGCTTTGAAAGAGAGGTCTGCTTCTTCTGATAAAAAAGAGAAATCACAGAGTGACTATGGACAGGCATTAGCAAAACGCGTGCAGGCAATAAAGAAGCAGAGCAGAAACAAGACAGAAAGTAAGAAGCAGAGCCAGAACAGAAGCAAAGCGGACAGCAGAAAGCAGAGCCAGAGTAAAGCAGGTGGCAGTAGAAATGATAATCAGGAAAAGCCACAGATAAGAATTGCACGACGTCAGATTAACAAAAGAATGAAAATGATAGCGGCAGCACTGATAGCAGTAGTGCTTATTGGTGTTGCAGCTTTTGGAATATACAAGCTTGCAACTAAGAAGAATTATGCTCTATATGTAAGCTACAACGGAAAGATATATGATATAGCAGGGCTGGACAGCAATTATGTATGTGATGAAAGTAATGCAATATTTGCGGCAGACAGTAAGACTTTCTATACAGCACAGTGGCCGGAACAGATAGATTCAGGTAAGAATATCTTAAGCGTTGCGAGTGACAATGGAAAGTATTTTGTTACGGTAACATATGATGAGTCCAACTCGTCTGGCAGATATTCAATGTACATATGGAGCAGGGACGAATGTGTTCTTGTGTCAGAAGATAATCTGCAGAAAGAGATTATGTATATCTCTGATGACGGTCTTGTTATATACACGAATATTAATATTATTAATGACGAGGGTTCTACTAATGGAACAAGCCTTGCCATGAGCAGAGTCAAAGAAGTTAAGAAACAGCCTGAGGCACAGACAACTCTTATAGAGGGTAATCTTAATAAGGCATATGTGTATGAGTCAAAGCACCTGATAGTATGTCTTACTAATGCAGGCTCATTGTATACATATGATTATGAGAAAAAAGAAAAGCCGGTTTCAGTTGCAGATGCAGTTATGCAGTTATGGCCTGTGTCAGAGAACATGCCAGGTGTGTATACAGCGAATGCAGACAGCCTTAACACAAGAAAAGATGTGGATACATTGCTATATTCTAAGAGTGATGGAGTATATTATTACTCATGTAAAGATGCATCTGCGTATAAGATAGACAAGAAGACAGACAATGATGCAGATTATGTATTTGATAGAGACAATTCGCTTATATACAGAATTTCAGGTACATCAATGACATCAGCACTTATCAGAGAAACTAAAGTGAGTGAGTATGTGGATGTTGATTCTATGACTAAGGAAAAGAATTACATATATAATTCATCAGATGGTCAGATAGTGTATGTTAATGCGAAAGGACAGCTTCGAGTAGTTGATAACAACAAGATTATAGACATTGCGTCAGATGTTAATGCAGGTTCATTATCTAAAGTGTATAATAAAAGTAAGGCTTTAACATATGTTTCAGGTGGCAGGCAGTACTATATGGATAACATTAAGAGCAAAGCTGTTGCAATTCTGGAATCAGATGCAGTTACAGATACAGAGGGAACATATTTTTACAAGAACCGAATCTATGCGTATGATGCTGATAATATTCTTTATTCTAATACACTGAAGGGAAATGATATCAGCAATATAGGCTACGTTGAAAGATTGTGGCTTGGAACAGAACTAAGATAATTGCAAATGTATTAAAACAGGTATAAGTTATGGATTTATTTGAATATATGCGTGAAAACAATAAGAATACAGAATCTCCATTGGCTATGAGATTAAGACCGGAAACACTCGATGAAATGGTAGGACAGTCTCATATAATCGGAAAGGACAAACTGCTTTACAGGGCAATTAAGGCAGATAAGCTTAGCTCAGTAATATTTTATGGTCCACCTGGAACAGGAAAGACAACTTTAGCTAGAATAATTGCTAATACAACAAGTGCAGAGTTTAATCAGGTTAATGCCACAGTTGCCGGAAAGAAGGATATGGAAGAGGTTGTTGCCAAGGCGAAAGACAATCTTGGAATGTATGGAAGAAAGACTATTCTTTTCGTAGACGAGATTCACCGCTTTAATAAGGGACAGCAGGATTATCTGCTTCCATTTGTTGAGGATGGAACAATAATTCTTATTGGTGCAACGACAGAGAATCCGTACTTTGAAGTAAATGGAGCTTTAATATCAAGGTCAATAATATTTGAATTAAAACCACTAGAGAAAGAAGATATCAAGACAATAATAAAGCGTGCTGTGTATGATGAGAAGAAGGGCATGGGAAGCTACAATGCAGCAATAGACGATGATGCACTGGAATTCCTTGCAGATATATCCAACGGAGATGCGAGAAATGCACTTAATGCCATTGAACTTGGAATACTCACAACAGACAGATCAGATGATGGAGTTATACATATAGATCTTGCAACAGCACAGGAATGTATCCAGAAGCGCTCGGTAAGATATGATAAAGAGGGTGACAACCACTATGATACAATATCAGCATTTATTAAGAGCATGAGAGGCTCAGACCCTGATGCAGTAAGCTATTATCTTGCCAAGATGCTGTATGCAGGTGAAGATATTAAATTCATAGCAAGACGAATAATGATATGTGCAAGTGAGGATGTAGGCAATGCTGATCCTAATGCACTGCAGGTTGCAGTGGCTGCGGCACAGGCTGTTGAGCGCATCGGAATGCCGGAAGCACGTATTATATTAAGTCAGGCGGCACTCTATGTTGCGACAGCACCTAAGAGTAATGCATGTTACATGGCAATTGATAAGGCACTTGATGTAGTTAAGAATTCAAAGACAGCGCCGGTTCCTGTACATTTGCAGGATGCCCATTATAAGGGCAGTGCCAAGTTAGGACACGGTGTAGGATACTTATATGCACATGATTATCCTAATCATTATGTCAGACAGCAGTATCTTCCGGATGCTTATGTGAATGAAAAATTCTATGAGCCGGGAGATATGGGATATGAGAGGGATATTAAGAAACATTTGGATAAGATTAAGTCGGAGGCATAGTTTCCAATGAGGGATTACATAAACAGACTTTCAAGAGGCAATTCAATTATCAAAGTACCAAAGCTGTCATGTAGTGAGGAACAGATTACCATGGATATTATGTGTAATACAGTTGCTACAGGAAGCTTTATATGTGATGCCACCGATAAGGTTTATGGAATGGTCTATGCTGATAATGAGAGGGTAAAGATTCTTTCAGAACAATTTGGTGGTACGCATATTATAACTGAATATCAGGTGGACGCTTCCGGACTTGAAGAAAATGATGAGATAGAGGGAACATTTACAGTAGTATGTAATGCTGGCGAGAAAAAGATACCATTTGTATTCAGATGTATGAAAGAGAATCAGGATGATATAAGAAATCATGTTAAGACTGAAGCAGTTGTTCTACACATTGATAACGAAGAGAATACAATTATACACAAAGATGAAGCAGAGCAGTTTGAATGTGTGCTTATAAAGAGTGGCACAGAAGAAACAGAGATTGATATATATGCAGATGCAGATTTTATTGAATTAGAGAAAGGCAGCTTATCAACTGATGATTTTGCAGGTGACAGGGCTGTAATTAAATATATAGTTAATCCACAGAAAATGCATGCAGGCAACAACTATGGATATATACATATAGTAAGTTATACGCAGCATTTAAAGATAAATGTAAGTGTTATATGTAAGAAAGCTGACGAATCGGAAGATTTTGAAGTCAGAAGAGAAGAAAAACTGGCACAATATAAGCTTACGAAGCTTTATCTTGATTTCAGAATGAAGAAAATCAAGAAAGAAAAATGGATTGCTGAATCTATGCAGACAGTTGACAGAATAAGGGGAATTAAGGGCACAGATGTATTTTATGATATTGTGCAGATACAACTGCTTATGGCGTCTGGAAGAGAGGAAACAGCAACACAGATATATAATAATATCAAGAAAGATATAGTCGGAAGAATTGGTGAAAATGTAGAACTTTACTGCTATTTTCTGTATGTTTCGACACTTATTGTGCGTGAAGAGGAGTATACGGCTCAGGTTTTATCACAGGTTAAGAAGTTCTTTGAGAATGGCTATGATACATATAGAATATTATGGATACTTTTTTACCTGAGTACAGATTCAGATAATAAGAGTATAAGACTTGTAAGAATAAAGGATGTAATTAATTCAGGATGCATAAGCCCTGTTATGTATATTGAGGCTATGAACATTATTAATGCACAGCCTGTTTTACTACGGGTGCTTAATCAGTTTGAAATGCAGGTTATTAATTATGGATGCAGGAACGACATTATCAGTGAGAAGCTTGCGATGCAGATTGCAGATGTTGTGGCTAATGAGAAGAATATTAATATTAATACTCTTATTATACTAAAAAAGATATATGATAAATATGAGAAAGACGAGATACTGACAGTTCTTGTAACCCAGATGGTAAGAATGGGCATGACAGGAGAAAACTGCTTTGAGATATATGAAAAAGGAGTATTAAGAGGCTTAAAAATAACAAGATTATATGAGTTTTATATTGCCAGTATGCCTAAAAAGACAGACAGGCAGCTGCCAAAGATAGTGTTGATGTATTTTGCATATGACAATACTCTTACAGATGCAGATAAAGCATTTTTATATGCAAATGTTGTAACGGGCAGAGATTCGTACTATAAGAATATCTATGAAGGTTATGAAAGAAATATAGAGATATATGTTTATGAACAGCTTAAAGCTGGCAATATCAGTGACAATCTTGTTGTATTATACAAGGCACTTCTTAAGACACAGCTTGTGTGTGATGACACAGGCACATTTGTAAGTAAAATGCCATATATGTACAGAATGCAGTGCTTTAGTGATGTGGTAAGATATGTACATGTCAGATATCCGCAGTTTACAGAAGAAACAGTATACGAGCTTTCAGGGGAAACAGCATATATATGTATATATGGAAGTGACTGCGAGATTACATTTGAATGTATTGACGGACAGATTAGAAAAGATACAATTGATTATGATATAGAAAAAGTGTTTGATATACAGCAGTATGCAGAGGTGTTTGAGGCTGCAGGTGATTATGGAAAGAACAATTCCAGAATAATTATGAGCAGAATCTGTGAAATGAGAAAGAATTCACAGTATACACAAGAAACACTTAAGCTGTACAAAACAATAAAAAAGGAACAGGGTATCAGTGAACAGTATAAACAGCAGGTTAATGCCTGGATGATTGATTATTACTATCATTATTATGAAGAAGATGATTTCTGGCATGAATACAATTATGTTGATACAGATAATCTGACGAAGAAGGATGCGGGAAAGCTGATAGAGATACTTATAGATTCATCAATGTATTCACAGGCATATGAGATAGCAGGTATATACGGTTGTTGTATGGCAAAAGCGGCAAAACTTCTTAAAATGACTGACTATATTCTTACAAATGTATCAGACGGACATAGTCAGATTATTGATGAGATTACTCAATATATATTCAGACACAACATTTATAATGAACCTGTTCTTTCTTATATGTGCGAATACTATAATGGGACTAATGATGAAATGTATGCGGTGTGGAAAGCAGCAGTTAATTATAATGTAAATGTATTGCATATGTCAGAAAGGATTCTTGCCCAGATGATGTATACAGGTGTGCATACTGGAAGATTTACAGAGGTGTTTGCTGATTATTATAGTAAGATTCCTGATATGCTTATAGTAAAGGCATATTTATCTTATAATTCACAATTCTATCTTCTCAGGCAGAAGAAGGCTAATGATATAGTATTCAGAGTTATAGAGGAGTGCATGGGGGATGGATATGGATTGCCAGAGTGTTGTTATGTAGCATGGCTTAAGAATCTGTCAAGAAACCCTGTTGCGTTAAGAGAAGATACATCTGAAAAAGAACTTGCACAATCAGTTCTTAATGAATTATGTGAACATGACAGAATATATGGATTTTTCAAAAAATTCAAAGGAATACTGGATTTACCATACAATATGCAGGGACTTACTATTGTTGAATACATAGCAGATCCAGATGATAAAGTATCTTTGACATATAGTATTAATGGGGCTGACAGGCTGGTGCAGGTTATGAAGTCTAACGGATGGGGAATATTTACATGCAGGTTTAATCTGTTTTATGGGGATTCATTAGAATATACATTTATAGTTAATGACAGCAATGAACAGACATCTACAGAGCCGGTAGTCTGCGAATATAAGGATATTCAATCAGAGAACACAGATGGAAGGATTGACATGCTTAATGATTGTCTTGCAAGCAGACAGCAGCATGACCTTACAACATTAAGAAAGCTCATGTATAGTTACTGTGTTGAGGAATACGTTACAAGAGAAATGTTTACAATTGTCAAATGAGGATAGCAGATATGGAGCAGTGTAAAGGACTTATAGCAGGAATAGATATAGGATATAGTAAAATTCAGGCAAGTGTATATTCATATAATTCACGGAATGTGCAGACGGTAAAACTGACAGAGGATTCAAAGGAAAAGACCAGTCTTGCAAATGTTGTCGCTGAATGTATGCGAGCAACAGGTACATCACAGATTCAAAGCATATGTGTAACCATTCCCGATTATCATTCTGATGAAATATCTGCTGTCAGGGATACTCTTAAAAAATGTGGTGTATCAGATGGCAGATGGCAGGTATTAAGCAGAGTTGAAAGCTTTGCATATTATGCGTACAGACAGAAAAGTGAGCTTCATGCTGC
>ERZ773155.2359-NODE-2359-length-14404-cov-17.604502_pt1 | contig 14404 bp, 9 predicted proteins | sample MGYA00511262_ERZ773155 | MGnify/ENA primary metagenome ERZ773155 (study PRJEB29015, sample SAMEA2737828) | human gut metagenome | biome: human gut; feature: human-associated habitat; material: faeces | place: China | collected 2012 ... | reverse complement strand
CTGATTTTTGTTTCAAGCAATGTAGAAAAAACGCCATCTTCCGGTTTTTCGCCTGGAGTATAGATATATATTGTGATAAGTGGTATCCCGTGCGACAATACATAGTCATTTTCTGTCTTATTTTTGAGTTCTGCATTATAAGTAACCGTTTCACCACAATTGGTTTCGAGAACTGGAGTTGCAACGAAAAACTCAAAATCACTCTGGGAAGGTTGCTTATCATTACACGATGTAAGTATTACACAACAAGTAATGACTGCCATCAAAATAATTAATGTTCTAATCTTCATTCAGATCACCGTAATTATAGAACGAGAATATATGTGGTCAGACCGAAAGCAGAGTTGATGTTACAGGCTTTTGAGGCAAATGCAGTTTCCCATGTCGATGAATCAGCAATTGTTGCAATTCCTAACAATGTATTGTGCCTCTGTTGACCATTTTGTAATGGCCCGATAAAGCTATGAACAACTGGCGCACCACTATCTCCGCCTTCTTGTCGTATATCTAGTTGAACTTGATCTGTAAATGTAGTTGTACCAACCTTTACAGAGACGCTTGCTGCTGTAACTCGACCGCTTTGTTCCTTTGTTTTAGCACCATATTTCTGGACAATCATACCTGCTGTAATTTGAGACGATGAATATGTTCCAGAAATATAATTTCCGGTTAAGCAGGCAGTAGTTCTATTATCTTGGTTAGAATACTCAACATAACTTGCGTCGATTTTGCCTCCAAGTTGCGAATTTTTTACCGTCCCAAGAGTTGCACCGAAAAGCTTATTTCTCTTCACAGTATCTCCAACCGAGACCGCATGGCCGCAAGTGACAAAGCCATATTTACCGTTAGATGTTTTCTTAGCGTTATAACCCAATGTAAATCCACCTGCGTTAGATTTAATGGATGTTCCCCCTGCATCAGTTTGTTCTAATTGAACCGGATTTGTAAACGACAAGCAGTTTTCATCAAATGATGCAACTTGTTCTGCTAAATACATTGCTATTTCTTCCCAATATGCTCCATTTCCTGCTACAGATAGCTTATTGTCGAATTCATCAATATAAAGAACGCTTATATCAAAATCGGTCATTTTGGGAACAAGCTTATTATATATTTCGGATAAATAATTATATCCATATTGAACAGAATCGTAGATTACATCGTAGTTTTGCATGGAATCATCCAGTATGCCAACTTCATTTACATATTGAATATGCAAATCATCATTGCTGTCAATGTATATTCCGCCATAGTTTGACGGATAATTCATCTCAACATGTTGTGTTGTCCTTGAAACAAGAAGAGTGGTAAATGACTCTTTAAATATCGCAGATGCGTAAAAGTTTTGAAGGTTTTCTATATAACTAGCATCCAGTTGATTATATACCGCATCTTCAGTCGCCGCAAATACGGGAACAGACAAGCTCAAACACATTATTATGCTGATAAAAACGCTCACCATTTTTAATGCCTTTTTCATTAGATACCATTCTTTCTATGATTGTGATAGAAACAAAAACGCATAAGTCGTTGTAATACAAGACTTATGCGTACAAATTGGTGAATTTGAGGTGTACCAATAATAAGTACATCGGATATTTCCGCATAATTCTTGTTCCTTTTATAGCCTTGCAAATCATTGGAATCACATCCTTCCTCTTTGTCATTTATATTATATCATATTTTTTGAGCCAAGTCAACCAAAATGTAGTGATAGGAGACCAAAGCATCACCTTCCCTTGCCAATTTTCACTCATACATATCCTGCAGTGTGATAAGCTTCACTTCACCTTTATCGCCGAGCGACTGCAGCCCTTTGGTAAAGCCGCTCTTTGAAAAGATATAATAGTGATACTTCTCACCTTTTCCGAAAACCTCGGCATAGTGCTTCAAAAGTTCAAGCTCGTCTACGCCGATAGGCTCATTGCGATATTTACAGGAACCTATGATATATTCCTTGCCCTCAACCGGCGTGCCGACAATATCAATCTGAACTTCTTTTTTCTCCTTTGCGTCGTTCCCCCACCATTGACCGATATCCGAGAGTATAATCGGGAGATCCTCAGCATAGAGAAACAGATATTCCTTGCACATCTGCTCATAAACAAGACCCATATAGTCTGAGAAATGCCGCTTGATCACGCTGTCATAAATTTTGTCGGTACGACCTGCCGTAATCGCCGAGGCATTCTGCGGCACGAATCGATACCAAAAGCGAAAGAAATTATCTCCGATTGCATAAACGGTTTTCCTTCCTGCCTTTTCGGTAATCGGAGTTTCCTTTTTTATGATTCCGAGGTCAAGCAGAACTTTAAGATATTTAGCGCAAAAAGCCGATTCCAAACCGACCTTGGTTGCGATTTCATTTGCTTTGGACGCTCCGCCGGCAATTGCCGTAATCACAGAATTATAAATTGCCGGCTCACGAAGCTCCTGCTTTAAAAGGTTTTCCGGTTCCTCATAAAGGTAACTGGAAGTATTAAAGAGATTTTCTTTCAGCGCTGCGTCGACATCGCCCTCAACATCCAGCTTATTGATATAATGCGGAATACCGCCCGTAATGCCGTAAATAAGCGCCTGATCCTCATTCGTAAGATCAGGATTAAAAACCGTCATTTCCTTATAGGTCAACGCCTGAATCTTATATTGCCCGGTCCGTCTGCCGTACAGCGGACTTTCATAACCAAGCACCTGATACTCCATAAAGCTCATGGAAGAGCCGCAAAGAATAAGAAACAGATTGCCGTTTGTCCAAGTATGGTCGATAATATGCTGTAAGCGAGAAGAAATTGACTTGTTTGCCCTTGCGAGATACGGATACTCATCAATGACGAATACCAGCCTTTCAGTTTCAGCCATGCGTGTGATCTCAGCAAATGCCGCATCAAAGCTCGGATACACGGGGGCAGTTTCCGCACCCGGATGCTCCTTTTCATAAATCGCTTTGGAAAGCGCTTCAAGATTCTCTTGGGATGTTGCATTCAATGCCGAAAAGAACACCGTAGGCTTATCTTTGCAGAATTCATTAATCAATGCCGTTTTACCGACACGGCGCCGGCCGTAAACTACAAGGCATTCAAATCCACTCCTTGTATACCGCTTATTCATATCGCCGAGTTCTTTTTCTCTGCAATAAAACATAAAAGCACCTCTTTACAAACTTATGAGTTACTAACTTACGAGTTTATTATACATTGCTTTTTGGGGATTGTCAAGAGGATATGCTGTAAAACTTTTATGTTTAAATATGAGAAAGCGCCGCCGAAGCGACGCCTTCTCTATGCTGCTTTTTGCTCTGTTTTCTTTAGCCTTTCACAAAGTGCAGTATTCCTTTTTAACCCTTGGAGATTTCGAATGGCGTATTCAAGCGCTTCCCTATCGCCTACAAATATCAGCTTGTGCTTTGCACGGGTCATCGCCGTATAAAGCAAATTTCTGTTCAACAAAACAGAGTGATAATTGGTGATTGGTATGATAACAACAGGAAACTGATCACCCTGTGATTTATGCACGGTTATCGCAAAGCTATGCTTAAGCTGGTCAAATTCCTTTTTTTCGTATTCCACGGGAATCCCGTCATAATCTACAACCAACTTTTCCGTTTTGCCCGACACAATTTTTACAACACCCTTATCGCCGTTAAAGATATTCTTATCGTAATTGTTCGAGACCTGCATAACACGATCGTTTTTACGGAAGCGATGCGCTCCGAACCGGATTTCATCCTTTTCATCAACCAAAGCATTTACCGTGTCCTGCAAATCGGGATTGATCTGATCCACGGAAACAAGTGTCTTGACCCTCATAGGGGATAATACCTGAACCTTATCCGCACTTCTGCCGCAGGCCGCATATTCCTCATAATAGACCTTCAGCAGCATTTTCTTGAGGTGATTACAGTTCTTATCGTTGGATGAATCCGGAACATTGTAGAATACACAGTCCGAATGTCCGAAATCAAGCTCCGTGCTACCTTCAAGAACTCGATTGGCGTTATCCAGAATGGTCCTGCGGGCTCCGTGACGAAAAGAACGCTTCAACGCCGTTACCTGGAACATTTCGCTGTTTATCATATCATGCAAAACCTCACCGGGGCCTATGGACGGCAGCTGATTGACATCCCCCAAAAGCAAAAGCTGTGTGTCACTGCGAACAGCTCGCAACAGCATTGCCATTGTATCAATGTCAACCATCGACAACTCATCTACAATAACGAAATCATACGGCAGCGGATTATCTTCGTTCAGCGTGAGCGCCGGAAGCGCCGGATTATATTCTATCAGTTTATGAATTGTCTTGGCTTCCTTGCCGGTTGCCGCCTTCATGCGTTTCGCCGCCATACCGGTAGGCGCAGCAAGAGCAATCTCGACACCTGAAATGCGGCATATTTTCGAAAGTTTTTCCATAACCCCGATAATAAACCGCAATGTTGTGGTCTTGCCGCATCCTGCGCCGCCGGTCAATATAGAAGTCTGATTGCACAGTGCCATTTCAACCGCTTCTCGCTGTAACGGATCCAACTCCACTTCAAGCTCTTCCTGAATCTCGGCAACACATGCCTCGATTTTTTCCTTCGGTACGGCTGCATACCTTGACTTGACATCAATCCGTGCACGAAGAATATCGGCAACCGTCTTTTCACTCTCATACCGTTTTTTCGAGTATACACGCTCCCCTTCCGTTACGATCTGGCCGTTTGAACGGCATCGGGCAACAGCGGCCTCAATGTGCCGTTTGCTGAGCGAGCCTTTGATTTCTCCGCTTTCTTTCAGAAAAGCATTGCAATCTTCAGGCAAACGGTTGATTATCAGAAATGTATGCCCTTTATTCCCGGCATAATCATTCAGGACATATAGAAGCGCCGTGTCTACCCGTTTCGGGTCATCTGCGCCGAAATTCAGATCCTTTGCAATTCTATCCGCAATCGCAAACGAAACCAGTCTGTTTTCACACAATACATACGGATTTTGCCGTATCATTTCTACCGCCTCAAGCCCGTATCTTTCATATACCGCATCAACAATTATCTCTTCGATATCGTACTTGGAAAGAAAGGCTTTCAGGTCAGCGGCTATGCGGTATTTTTTCAGTCCAACACCGAGCGCCTGCATCTCGCCTTGCTTTGTTTCCCATACGCACAGCGTCTGCGGCTCATTTTCAATCATCTGCACAACGCCGATGCCGTAGGTTTCTACCAGTTTCTTTGCCCGTGTTCTCCCAAACCCGTTTATCCGGGCAATGATATCCACAAGAATACACGGCGTTTCGAAATCACATACCGTATACTTCTCGACCTTAAACTGCCACGGCCAGTACCGCCCGTTCTCTCTGTATTCCCACTCTCCGACGATTTCCACAGTGTAATCCTCTTCAGCATTCATCAGATTGCCGACAACGGAAACGCTCATCGGATACTCAGGATTTCGATACTTTTCAGGAATTGGATTGCATTTTGCCACTTCAAGCGCAACGATTTTAAAACCGCTTTCCATACGATGAAAAACATGGCTAACTCTGCCTTTGATTTTCACAATAAAAGCCTCCTTACTAAATTACTGAACTTGCAACAGCAATTTAGCAGGAGGCACATTCAAAAGCAAGTAAATTACATCAGAGCAATGCGGCAATCAGTTCGGCGGCTTCTTCCGCACCCTCAGCAATATCGGCAATTTCGGAGATATCAATGTCCGCCTCAACATTCATTTCCGGCTCAATCGGTTCCTCCGCAACATCCACATCGCCGAAATCTGCGTCAACATCGATCTCCGTATCTCCGTAATCCTCAATATCCCCGATATCCTCTTTGGCGCCCTCGTATTGTGCGGCATAGTCCGCCATATCCTGAACATCGTCGTTTATCATATTTTCGAATTCCTGCGCGTCCGGGATATCATTAATTTCCGATATTTCCTCGGGTACTGATTCGGCATCTGTATCGAACTCCGGTTCATTATCGGGCTCAAAATCATCAAAGATATCGCTTTCATCGCCGGCGTCCCCGGTATCTTCAAGCTCGACATCCTCGCTATCCATATCGTTATCGACCTGTGTGTCCGCCCCGTCACTTTCTTCAGCATCCGGTTCGAGGATCTCCGGCTCGTCTGTATCGGAAGAAAGGGCATCATACTCCATATCGTCGGCATCTATGTCCTGCTCTTCCACATCGTCAATATCAGTAAATTCATTTTCGCTGGATTCATTGTCCGGCCCTGCTCCGTCCGAATCCTCCTTAGGTTCTTTGTCGGGATTATCTTCGTCCTCCTCTTCATTTTCTATGGCATCCGACTTGGAATCCTGCTTTTTGTCCTCGCCGACCTCTTCTTCAAAAATTTCACTGTCACCGTTCTCTGTTTTATCGCTGTCCTTTTCATCATAACCGTCATCAACTTCAATGTCCAGTTCATCTTCGGTTTCTTTTATCTCTTCGTTATTTTCCGGCTCGTAAGCTTCCCCGTCGGTATCTGTATCCGCTTCAAATGTATCGTCAGGCAATCTATCTGTCGGTTCATCCGCAGTTATATCATTTTCGGTTGCTTCATTACCGCCGACTTCGTTATCATCGTATTCCTCGTCGGTTTCTTCCGGCGGCTCTTCCCCATCGGAGCTTTGAAAATCGTCCGGCTCAGTATCCTCCGATGACTCGGATTCAGCCTCATCCGGAACCTCTGTATCCGTATCCGCATCGATTTCCGTCAATTCGGGCTCCTGCTCTTCGGGCAGCAGTTCTTCTCTATCCTCAATTTCCTGTTTATCATCAGTCTCCGGTCGTTCTTCCGGTTTATCTGTTTCGGCTTCCTTTTCCTGAGTCTGTTCCTGCTCCTCCGTGTTAGGCTTATCGTTTTCGGATTCCGCCTCCGCTTCTGCCAATTCCGCATCCGGGTTCTCGATATCCGGGGAAGTTTCAGCGTCGGGATTTATGTCGGTTTCATTATGCTCGATTTCGACTGTATCGGGATTCGTTTCCTTTTCCACAGAATCATCCTCTTCCTGTCGGAAAGCATCGACAATATCCTTGAAAGAGTGTATCTCACGCCCCTCCGATCCGATTCCGACAGAGCGCAGAAACACATCCTCTAAAATGCTCTTGCGTGAACTGCCCATCTCAAGCATTTTTCCTACGATTTCGCCCTTCGCCCGACTCATTGCACTTTTATATCCTTCGGCCGTCATTTTACCGCTTTGATAGTCGCTGCGTATTTTGCCGAGCTCTCCTACCGTCTTCCCGAAATCCGAGAGCATCTCGGTAGGCGTCATCCGGGCAAAGCTTTTCATTGCTTTGCTGTCGATTCCGTATTTTTCATAAACGCTGTTTTTGATGAAGCTTTCAACTGCGCCTCTGCCGACACTGTTCTGGGCGAAATCACCGGGGCCGGTATAGGTTTCTCCCGACTCCTCCGGTGTTTCTTCTCCGGTTTCTTTATTCTCGTCATTGCTCTCAACCGAGTCCACAACCTTTTCAACATCTTCCTTTTCAAAGTCTTTTTCAAGAATCTCTTTGAGAACATCGTTCAGCGATGCCATATGATCAACTCCTTTTTTGCAGTTTTGAGTTAATCTGACCGACGCCGTATAAAAAAGCAAGTAAATATGGCTCTATACAAAGAAAAAGCGTTTCGGTGTCCGGTCCGAAACGCTTTTTCTTTATAAAAGATGTTTATTCTTTTCTTTTTGATATTCAATGTATTCTTGCTTTTCTTCATTGCCGGCTTCCCGAATGGTTTTCTTTCCGCAATCCGGGCATCTGTCCACTTCTCCAACATGTTCAAAAACAAACTTGCAGCTATCACAAGCATATATCATTCTCTTATACCTCAATTCCCATTTTATGCAGCCATTCGTTCTTCTCTTCGACCGTAGGCGCAGCAAACATTTCCCTTGCCTTTTCGGTATCCTGCGTAAATGCAATCGGGTACATATGCCGAATATCCTTCGGAAGCTCCTCCGGTATACTTTCAACATTCAACCTGTATCTTTCGGCAGATTCTTTCCCGAATTCCGTTATATCCAAAGCATGAAGATAACACAGAAATGAATGCTCCATAAGCGGAAAGATCTGCACACACAAGTAATTGCGGTCCGTTGTGCGTCTCAACCAGAAACTCTCTCCTATCGTATACCATTTATCTATCACACTGTCCGGGAGTTCTCCCACAAAATCATTGCCATTATTGCACATACCGCACCTCCGTAAATGCAGATATATTATATCACATCAAAAAGCATCCGTCAACACCTCCTGTTGCGTTTTTTGAACCTGTTTTTCCTCTTTCAAAACGAATTGTTCCGATATTTAATATAAAAATCGCTCGATTTTGCATCCAATTGCGCCTATAACCACTTGACTTTTTCAATTTGTTGTTTTATAATAAAGTTGCACATATCAGATAAAGGAGGCGTTGCAATGACCGACAGCGTTGATATGCGCAGCATTATCAGCGAAATACTTCGAAACGGAAAGATTGACGGTTTTATTCCTATGGACGAAATCAAGCGTGTCCAATCGGATTATGACCTGAGCAATGAAAAAGTAGAAGAAATTTTGCAGAAAATCAGAGCTGCCAATATTGACCTGATCGAGTCCGATGAAGACGAAATTATTGAAGAAGAAACGGGCAAGAACAGTTCAGAAACGGAACCGAAAGGGCAATCCATTCCGGTTGACCCGACCAAAGCTTATTTCCACGAAATAAGGAAATTGCCGACACTCACAAAGGATGAGATGTTCGCATTGGCTTACCGTATGCGGGACGGAGATCCCCGTGCAAGAGAAAAGCTGATCGAAGCCAACCTGCGCCTTGTTATCAATATCGCAAAGCACTACAGAAATTACGGCGTTCCCTTTCTTGATCTTATTCAGGAGGGTAATATCGGACTGATCCGAGCCGTAGAAAAATTCGACCCTTCCCTCAACTTTCGTTTCTCCACTTACGCTACCTGGTGGATCAAATTCGGCATACGCAAAGCGCTGTCCGAACAAGGCAAAATGATTCGCATCCCGAACTACATCGTTTCCAATGTTACAGCGCTGAACCGTGTCCGAAATCAATTTTATCAGGAAAACGGGCGTGAAGCAACGGCAAGTGAGCTTTCCTGCAGTACCGGTATTGCGTTATCCAAGGTCAAGGATATGCTGACATTGATCCAGGAGCCGTTATCTCTTGAAATGACGCTTGATAACGACCGTGAAACACGGCTGATGGATTTCATAGCCGACGAAACATCAGAAACAGATCCGGACAAGGCCTGTCAACTGAAAGAGTTCCGCTTTCAGTTTGAAAAAATGATGAGCATCCTTGGCGAACGGGAACGGAAAATCATCAATATGCGGTACGGTTTTGCCGGAGAGAAAAAGTCCACCTTTGCCGAAATCGGGCGAGAACTCGGTGTTACACGGGAACGGGTGCGTCAGCTCGAAGCAAAAGCCATATTAAAGCTTCGCAAAACGGAGTACTATCAATCCGTTCAAAGCTTTTTTGAAACGTAAGAAGATAAAAACTCCGGATGCATTATTGAAAATTCGCTTTTTTGTAAATCTTTTAAGGTTGTTTTCCGATCGGTTTTATGATATAATGTATTAAAGTGCATGTGATTGCGGGTGAGAAAATGAACACATACCGAATAGCCGTTTGTGACGACGATCCGGTCATGAGAGAACAATTGCATTCTTTCTGCAGGGAGCTGCTGGACGGAGAAAGTATTCCGTATGCGATAACAGCTTTTCCCTCTGCCGCGGAACTTGAGAAAAGGATGAATTCTGATGCCGAGAAACCGTTCAATCTGCTTATCTTGGATATTCAGATGAACGGCATGACGGGACTGGAGCTGGCGCGTTCTCTGCGAAGCAAGGACGACCGTATTTCAATTATATTTGTGACCGCATGCGACAATTATCTTTCCGAGGGCTATGATGTACAGCCCATTCATTTTCTTCTTAAACCGATTTGCCGGGAAGCACTGGCAAATGCAATCCGTACGGATCTCAAACTGAATTACTTACCCAAAGCAGTCACGCTTAGCATCGGTAATAAGATACTGCATTTCTCCGTGTCGGAAATACGTTATGTAGAAAGTTATAACCACAACATAATCATTCATCAAAGTTCCGGAAACAGCAACACCTATTATCTTTCTCTTACCGAGTTTGAAAAACAGCTTCCAAAAGGCCATTTTTCACGTTGTCATAACAGCTTTCTGGTGAATCTGAGCAGAGTAAAGGAAATCGGACGGACGGACCTAACGCTTCGAAATGGTGATATGCTTCCTGTGGGGCGTACATACTATAAAGCCTTTCAAAGCGCATTTATACGATATATAAATCAATAAAATCAGCGGGTGTCATTTTCAAATGAATGACACCCGCTGATTTTATTATTTTTTCGGAATTCTTAAAGCGGTCTGAACAGTAAAAACATTTTCATCCGAAATAAAAATATCCAGCATACTGTGATATTTCTCTGCGACAGCGTTCATAAGCTTTAATCCAAAGCCATGACTTTCCTTTTCATCCTTTGTAGAAATATACTGCCCGTTCTTATCCTGTTTTGGCTCTTCAATAAACGAATTCTCACATTTTACGGCGAGAAAACCGTTTCGTTCCTCTGCCTTGAATCGGATAAAGCTTTTTTCCGTGCAGCGCGAGGCCGCCTCTATAGCATTATCCAACATATTCATAAGCAGCGCGCACAGTTCATTTTCGGAAATCGGAATCTCTGCGGACACCGAAGCAGTGGCATCAAATGATATTCCCGCCCGTGCCGCTCTGTAGGCAGCATCCTGCAAAATAGCATTGACAACGAAATTTTTGGAAAAGTGTGTTTGCGCCAGGTGCTCGCACTGTCCTCTCATATCCTGCAGCATTTTGCCCAGAGTTTCATAGTCTCCCTTTTTGTAAGCCGACTCCAAGGCAACAATTCTGTGTCTTTCCTCATGCCTGATTGCCTCACTTGCCCTCATTTTGCTTTCGATGGCACGATATCCGTCCAGAATCAGCTGATTGTGCAGGCGGAGCGCCTGTATTTCCGTTCGCTGCGTGACAAAGGCGCACATCACTGCATATGTAGAAATTACAGCACAAACAGCAGTCAGCCAAACGGTAATCCAATACAAAAGTTCCCCATAATGCCCAAGCTCAACTGTATCACGTAACATCTGCACGATATATCCTGCAAGATACCCATTTACGGCGGCAGATATTCCGAAAGCAATCAACAGTGTAGTAAAGCTGACCGCCGTAGTGATTCCAAAATACTTCCAAAATTTCCGCTGTCGGTTCATTGCAAGAAAGAGAATCAGTAACAGTATAAAGAAGAAGCCAACCTCCCGGCGGATAAGAAAATCGACCAACCGGTTATTCAGGAAGAAATAACCCATTCCCTTTGTAATCCACTGTGCCGTAAGACCGGCAGCCGCAAGAAGCAGCGGAATCAGACTCCAGTCGGGCTTTTTGTGTGCAACTCCCAAAAGAAATATACCCGCCACAAGAAGTGAAATCGCTGCGGTTACGCCGGCGGGAATTCCGTAAAAATTAGCATATGCATAGCTCTCAGTCGCATCGTATTCTACCGGTACAAAGCGAGCAGCCGGAGGAAACACCAAGCTGGTTGTATTTTTAACTACACATGTCATTGTGACATGGCATTCTTCATTTCTCGGCATAGGAATTACTGCCTGTGTCTGTCCCGCTGCCCCTGCAGGGACAGCGGACGAGGAGTGCCATACCTCAACTCCGTTGATACAAACCGTAAGCTCCAACCCTGCCGTTTCAAACACCAGATTCCCGTTTTCCTCTGTCGGCGGAAAAACAGTTTCAAGCCGAAAACTCTCCCCTGTTTGAGGCACAACGGTATAATCCAACGAACTTTCAGAGCCGTCTGTCTCAATTTTGACAGAAGACTGCCAATCAATATAGCGAATCGACATGTCCGTCTTAATAAAAAACTGCAGAAAACACATTGTCCCCAAACAAAGCAGTATAAAAACGGCAGTACAAACAACCTGCAGGCAGCGTTTCATATTCGAAATTTCATTCCTTTCCATTCAACTTCATAACTCGGAGCGCCGAACTTTTCATCATTATTTTACTGGCTTTTTTCTCGTTTTGCAAGAGATATTTCACACTTCACCCCGTCTACAGCGTAAACAACCGATATACAGCGTAAACGACACGACAGAGGCCGACATAATTTGATATAATGTAAGGGAGGAAGTATAACAGAATACTTTATGATTTGCTGCGTCAAATCCCCGCCCGAAAACAATCTTTCCCCCGTGAAAAGAAAAGGAGGACTCTCTATGTACAAAAAACTCATTCTGAAGCGCTCGCTATGCGCGCTGCTGTCGGTCATAATAATCGCAGCATGTCTGCCCCTGTCGGTCTTTGCCGCCGACCCGAGTGAGCCGCAGTTTTCATCGGATGCCGCTAATACTCTGATGAAAAACACAAAACCCACCGGCTTTGACAATACAACCAACCCTTACGGGTATAATGTCGGCCGTCCCTTTGCAATGGTTGAAAAAAACGAACTGCTTTATTTTGAGACATACGGCACGTCCGCAACAGGCAAAATTGCGGATGTAGGAACCCCGGAGTCTCTCAAGAACTTTATTTCCAAAAAAGGAACCGCTTCCGATGCCTCTCTGCCCAATATGGACATCAGTGCGCTTCAGACGTACTATGCGTTTGTCCAGTCCGTTTCCTTTGACCCGTTCGGCTCAGGCAGGAGAGACCATGTTGCCTATGTAGGTCTTGATAAGTCGGATAAGCAGGTCTATCTTCATATATATGATACAAGAACGGGAGAATATAAAGGCAAACAGTGGGTCGGCGAAATGAACTGGATGTTTGACAAAAGCGGCCTTATTCGTGCTCGAAACTATGAAACCAATGCCTATCTGAGCATTACCGCAGGCGACTTTGACGGAGACGGCAAGGACACGCTGATCATCTATGTTCCGCACACAAAACGCTCTACAACCTTGACGCAGACTTTTGATTACGAACCTTTTGTCGGTTGCTTTCTGTATGAATATTCCTTTACCGGCAAAAACAGCTTTGTATTATTAAATAACTCAAGCATTATGGGAGAAGGAAAAAAACTCGGCTTCGGCTATGATATGCTTCATGACTCCTACAAAGAATTATATAACAACCCGAATGCCACTACTGTAAATCCCTCGCCCGGAGCAGCGAATGACAGCATGGGCGGAAGCGCTGCCGCGACATTTGCGAACCGCTTTAATAAGCTGGGCGTAGACATGGTGGTGGGCGATTTTAACGGCGACCGAATCGATGACATCGCCGTGCTGTCCTATTTCTTTGTAAACGGAGGAAGGGGCGGCCATACGAATAAGAATGCATATCGCCCTCAGGTAAAAATTAAATACGGAAAAGCCGGCGGTGGTTCTACCGGCGGAGGCTCCTCTTTTGTGGACGGCGACGCCGATGATAAATTCTATGTTTGTCCGGTGGGAGAAACACGGCCTGCCGGCGTGGCTAATGATAACAGCATGAACGCCTGCAGCATCACAGCAGGAGACTTCAACAACGACGGATATGAAGATATCCTTGTTGCGGGTGCAAAAGCAAGAATTCTTTCGGGGAAAGGAACTACATATAAGGACACTGTTGCCTATACAACGCTCCTTAATAACGGAAACAGAGGCTTTGTACAATCCGAATACAGGACGATATCTGCCAACGGCTGGACAAGAAACAGCACCGCCACCACAGAGATTTTTCCGCCTTTAGCGGTAGAGGCTGTTGCTTTTAACGGTGCGAGCGCCGCAGATTTCGTCTTTATCAACGGCACACTGTACAACTATAATGCCCAGACCGGAGAACTTTACAAGCTCACTTCAAACGAATATTCTTTCCGCACAAACTCAAACGGCAAAACAAACAACTTCTGGTTTGAGAGCGAGATCGGCGGCAAGGACGAATTCTTCCGCTCGGTTGCCGTCGGAAACTTTGACGGCAACAATGCAGGACGTGAGCAGATTGTGTTTGTAACCTCTGCCGGAACCGGTAACGAGGATAAATATTCCTTCAGCAAGGGTATGATTTCCGCAACCTATCCGGATACAAGCGACAGCTATGAGGCGGCAAACGGCTTTGACCTGACGCTGTCATACTGGAGTCCGAACGAAGCGTACGGTGATTACTACGGCTGTACGGCTCAGGTACTTCTCACCGCCTGCGACAGAAACCAGGACGGTGTTATAGCCAAATATAAGGGCGTAAGCTATGCCTACAGCGACCCGGAGGTCAAGGCAGTCATACAGGCTGCGCCGTATTTCTCCGCACTTAGTGATTCCGGTGAAAACGAAACCGCATATACAATCACAGAGAGTTTCGAGTTGGAGCAGTCCTCATCGAAGAATGTTTCCTTCAGCGTCGGAATGTCTT
>ERZ773155.2342-NODE-2342-length-14520-cov-3.924438_pt1 | contig 14520 bp, 8 predicted proteins | sample MGYA00511262_ERZ773155 | MGnify/ENA primary metagenome ERZ773155 (study PRJEB29015, sample SAMEA2737828) | human gut metagenome | biome: human gut; feature: human-associated habitat; material: faeces | place: China | collected 2012 ... | reverse complement strand
CCCTGTATGAGGATGTGTGCACCGCCCTGGCGGAAGCCGGGCGCAGCGGGATCAAGGTGCTGGCCGGCCGGTACGGCCTCAGCTCCAAGGACACCACCCCCGCCCAGATGAAGGCTGTGTACGACAACATGGCCGGCGAGCAGAAAAACCACTTCACCGTGGGCATCGTGGACGATGTGACCCACCGCTCTCTGGACGTGGGGGAACACATCAGCACCGCCGGCGGCTCCACCATCGAGTGCAAGTTCTGGGGCCTGGGCTCCGACGGCACCGTGGGCGCCAACAAGAACTCCATCAAGATCATCGGCGACAACACGCCCCAGTACGTCCAGGCGTATTTTGAATATGACTCCAAGAAGTCCGGCGGCGTCACCAAAAGCCACCTGCGCTTCGGTAAGGAGTCCATCCGCTCTGCCTACTACGTCACCCAGGCGGACTTCGTGGCCTGCCACAAGCAGAGTTACATCCACTCCTATGACATCGTCCACGAGGTGAAGCCCGGCGGCACCTTCCTGCTGAACACCCTGTGGAAGGGGGAGGAGCTGGAGCGGAATCTGCCCAACCACGTGAAGCGGACGCTGGCCCGGAACCATGTGAAGTTCTATACCATCGACGCCGTGTCCATCGCCCAGGAGCTGGGTCTGGGCAACCGGACCAACACGGTCCTCCAGGCGGCGTTCTTCAAGCTCTCCGGCGTGCTGCCGGTGGATGAGGCCGTCCAGTACATGAAGGACGCCATCACCCACAGCTACTTCAAGAAGGGCGACAAGGTCCTGAACATGAACTACGCCGCTGTGGACCGGGGCCTCCAGTCCGTGGAGGAGATCCGAGTGCCCGACAGCTGGAAGGACCTGCCCGACGAGCCCCTGGAGCAGACTGAGACCGCAGGTGTGCCGGACTACGTCCGGGACGTGCTGATCCCCGTTAACGCCCAGGCCGGCGACAAGATCCCTGTCAGCAAGTTCCTCAGCTTTGCCGACGGCGTGACGGAGGTGGAGACCTCCAAGTACGAAAAGCGCGGCATCGCCGTGGATGTGCCCCAGTGGCTGCCGGACAACTGCATCGGCTGCAACCAGTGCGTGTCGCACTGCCCGCAGTCGATCAAGATTCCGCAGCAGCTGCGGCGCATCGACCGTTTCGTCGAGCAGCTCAAGCAGGGTACGCTCTGATTCCGGCTTGCGAGGCCCCTCCCGTCGGGAGGGGCTTTTTTTACCAAATGTTAACTTTCGCCCGGCCGGAAGCGAGTATCTTTGCACTCCAAAAAACGAATGCGATGAAAGACAGTATTGATTTCGGCAGCATGGAGATTCCGAAGCTTTTTCGGAAACTGCTGATCCCCACCGTTCTGGGAATGGTTTTCTCGGCTGTTTTCGTGATCACCGACGGGATTTTCGTGGGACGCGGCATCGGCAGCGACGCGCTGGCCGCCGTCAACATCACCGCGCCGCTGTTCCTCATCAGCACGGGCGTCGGACTGATGTTCGGCGTCGGGGCGTCGGTCGTGGCGTCGATCCACCTTGCGCAGGGAAAGGTCAAGGCGGCGCGCATCAACGTCACGCAGGCCGTTGCGGTGTCGTCGCTCCTTCTGGCGGCGTACAGCTTCCTGATCACTTCCTGCGCCCGTGAGGTGGCCCTGCTGCTGGGCAGCTCCGAACGGCTCCTTCCGCTGGCCGTGGAGTACATGCACTGGTTCGCGCCGTTCCTGCCCTTCAGCGCGCTGTTAAGCTCGGGCATGTTCTTCATCCGGCTCGACGGGTCGCCCAACTACGCGATGCTTTGCAACGCCGTTCCGGCGGTCATCAACATCGTGCTGGACTACGTTTTCATCTTCATCCTCGGCTGGGGCATGACGGGTGCGGCGCTGGCCACGAGCCTCGGTTATATCGTGGGTGCGGGGATGATCCTCGGCTACCTGGGACGCCGCCGCAACGTCGTGCGCCTGTGCCGTGTGAAGACGAGCCGCAAGAGCATGCGCCTGACCCTCCGCAATGTGGGCTACATGTGCCGGCTGGGGCTTTCGACCTTCCTCTGCGAGGGGGCCATCGCCATGATGATGTTCGCCGGGAACTACGTTTTCATCCGCTATCTGGGCGAGGACGGCGTGGCGGCGTTCAGCATCGCCTGCTATTTTTTCCCGATCATCTTCATGGTCTACAACGCCATCGGGCAGTCGGCCCAGCCGATTTTGAGCTACAATTTCGGTGCGGGAAACGGCGCGCGCGTGCGCAAGGCCTTCCGGTTGGCGCTCCTGACGGCCGTGGCGGCCGGACTGGGGTTCTTCGGCCTTACGGCGCTGTTCAGCCGCTGGATCGTGGCCATGTTCATCGACAGCTCCTGCCCCGCCTGTGCGATTGCCGTCCGGGGGCTTCCGTTGTTCGCTTCGGGATTCGTTTTCTTTGCGGTGAACATCGTCTCGATCGGCTATTTCCAGAGCGTCGAGCGGCCCCGTCCGGCGATGGCCGTGACCGTCCTGCGGGGATTCGTCTTCATGGCGGCGTGTTTCTTCGGTCTGCCCCTGCTGTTGGGTGTGGAGGGCATCTGGCTGGCCGTGCCGCTGGCCGAGGCGCTCACCTTCGCGGTCGTTGCGGCGATTTACGGGCGGACCCGCTTAAAAAGCGCGTTTTAGGAGGGTCGCAGCGTGGCTTTGCCGCTGAAACGAAACCGGAAATTTGTTTTTTGTGCTATCTTTACGGCCTCAAACCTGTAAGGCATGGAGGCGTTTATCGAGAAATTCAGCAGGAAATACAACCTGCCCGCGGCGGACTGCCTGCGGCTGATCGGACTGATGGAACGGCGCGTGTTCCGCAAGGGGGAGTGCGTCGTCCGTCAGGGCGAGCGGAATTCCGATTTCTACGTCGTGAGCCGCGGCATCTGGCTGGGACACTATCTCGACGACGGCGCGGATGTCTCGGTCTGGTTCGCCGGCGAGGGCGAGGCGCTCTTTTCGACGTGGGGCTACGTGGGCAACGAGGTTTCGAAAATCTCCATCGAGGCGATGTGCGACGCTGAACTTTACGGCATCTCCAAAGCCGACCTGGAGGCCTTTTTCGCCCGATCGGCCGGAGCGGCCAATTTCGGGAGGAGGCTTTTCGAGGAGCAGTTCCTGGCGCTCGAAAACTGGATGCTCTCGGGCGGCGCTCCGCGGGCCGAGGAGCGCTACCGGACGCTGATGGAGGAAAGCCCCGAACTGCTGCAATACGTGCCGCTGAAGCACATCGCCTCCTACCTCTGGATCACGCCGCAGTCGCTGAGCCGCATCCGGGCCAAACTGGGGAAGAAAAAGGGTTGACCATCACGGTCAACCCTTTTTTCCGGCATCCGACGGCTGCCACCCGCCCCCGAGGGCCTTGTACAACCCCACGAGCGCGAGGTGCTCGTTGCGCACCGCCTTGCTCTCCTCGACCTGTGCGTCGAAGAACTTCCGCTGGGCGTCGAGCACGTCGATGTAGCGGATCACGCCGTTGATATACTGCAATTTGGCCAGCACGACGTATTGCCGGGCCGCCTCCTTGAGGTTGAATTTCAGTTCGGCCGTCCTGCGCATGTTGCGGTAGGCCGTCACGGCGTCGTTCACTTCGCGGAAAACCTCCAGCACTTTCTGTTCGTAGGCCAGCCGCGCCTGGTCGTAGGCCGCCAGCGCCGCGCGGTATTTCGCACGCTTCGATCCGAAGGCGAACAGCGGCGCGGTGAGGTTGCCGGCGGCGTAGGAGAAGGGCGAATTGATCAGTCCCTTGAGCGCGTCGTTTTCGAGTCCTCCCGTCAGCGAGATCGTCAGCCGCGGGAACCGGTCGGCATAGGCCATGCCCGCCGAGGCCATCGCCGCCTTGAGGTTCTGCTCGGCCTGCCGCACGTCGGGACGGCGTTGCAGCAGCGTCGAAGGAAGGCCCACGGGCAGCGAGTCGGGCATCCGGACGTTCATGTCCATCTTCGAGCGCGCCACGCGCGAGGGATAGTCGCCCGCGAGCACCGAAATCTGGTTCTCCTTCTGGGCGATGCGCAGTTCGAGGTCGGGAATCAGCGCCGAGGCGCTCGCCAGCTCAACCTTCGCCTGCTGGTAGGCCGTTTCGGAGGTCAGTCCTCCTTCGAAACGCAGTTTCGCCTGACGCACGCTCTCCTCGCGGGTCTCCACCGTGCGGCGTACGACGCCCAGTTCGTGGTCCAGAGCCACCAGCTCGAAGTAGGCCGTGGCGACCTCCGCCACGAGCGTCATCTGCATGGCGCGCGCCGCCTCGACCGAGGCGAGGTATTCGGCCGCGCCCTTGCGCTTGGCCCAGCGCAGGTTGCCCCACAGGTCGGCCTCCCAACTCAAGGTGGCTTTCACGTCGAACTCGGCGTCGCCCTTGTGCGCTTCGCCGTAGTAGTCGTTGGTCTCGTAGTCGGCAGCGGCCAGCCCGCCCAGTGACGGCAGCCGGGCCGCCTTGCTTACGCGGTAAAGCTCCTCCAGCTGGCGGATGCGCGCCTCGGCCGAGAGCATGTTGCGGTTGCGGTCGAGCGTGCGGCCGATCAGCCGGCAGAGCGTCGTGTCGGTGTAGACCTCCCACCACTTCCGGTCGCTCAGCGTCAGCGTGTCGCTCTGCCCGGCGACGATCTCCGCGGGCATGTCGAGCTGCGGAGCCTTGCACTTCTTCTGCACGGAGCAGCTTCCCGCCGCGAGCAGCAGAAGCACTCCGAGGAGATATGTTGCGCTTCGTTTCATCGTGTTGTCCATTTTTCTTTCAGTTTGTAAACCCAGACGAAGAAGAGCGGTACGAAGACGATGCCCACGGTGATCGCCACGAGCATGCCGAAGAAGACGCCCGTGCCGATGCCCTGGCGGCTGGCCGACCCGGGTCCGCTGGCGAAGACCAGCGGCAGCATGCCGAGGATAAAGGCCAGCGAGGTCATGACGATGGGCCGGAAGCGCAGGCGCGCGGCCAGGATGACGGCCGTGAGGATGTCGCGGCCCTTTTCGACCTCGTCCTTGGCGAACTCGACGATCAGGATGGCGTTCTTGGCCACCAGACCCACCAGCATCACCAGTCCGATCTGGAAATAGATATTGTTTTCCAGTCCGCAGAGCCAGTTGCCCACATAGGCGCCCAGTCCCGCGATCGGCAGCGACAGGATCACCGCCACCGGCACCGACCAGCTTTCGTACTGCGCGGCGAGGAACAGGAAGACGAAGAGCAGCGCCAGCGCCAGCACCAGCCCCGTCTGGCCGCTGGCGTGTTTCTCCTGATACGACAGGCCGCTCCACTCGACGCCGATATTGGCCGGCAGATGCTCGCGCACGATCTGTTCGAGCGCCTCCATCGCCTGTCCCGAACTGTAACCGTGCGCCGCCTCGCCCGAGATGGTCGCGGCATTGAACATGTTGAAGCGGCGGATCGTACCGGGACCGGTCGTGTAGTGCGTCGTACCGAGGGCCGTGACGGGGATCATCGCACCGCCGTTGCCGCGCACATGGAAGAGGTCGAGATTGCTCTGGTGCGCACGGTAGGGCGCCTCGGCCTGAACGTAGACGCGGTAGATGCGGTTGAACATGTTGAAGTCGTTGACATAGACCGAACCTGTGAAGGTTTTGAGCGTCGAGAAGACATCGGACATCGACACGCCCAGCAGTTGCGCCTTGTCGCGGTCGACGTCGTAGTAGAGCTGCGGAATGTCGCTCTGCATCGACGACGACAGCCCCGCCAGTTCGGGACGCCGCTCAGCGTAATACATCAGCGTGTCGACGGCCTGCTGCAAGTCGGTATAGGTGCGGTCGCCGCGCGCTTCGAGCACCATCTCGAAGCCGCCCGAAGTACCCAGACCCGGGATGACGGCGGGCGAACTTAGGTAGACCTTGCTCTCGGGATAGAGCGACAGCTCGTCGCGCACCTCCTCCATCAGTTCGTCGATGCTCTCCGACGTACGGTCACCCCACGGTTTGAGAATCACCGTCAGCTGGCTGTGCGCCTGATTGCTGCCCAGTCGGGGCGACGACCCCGTCACATTGAGCACATACTCCACGTCGGAAAGGCCCATCAGGTACTTCATCGCACGATCCGTCACAAGACGCGTCCGTTCGAGCGTCGCCCCTTCGGGAAGTTCCAGCTCGACGGTGAAATAGCCCTGGTCCTCCTTGGGCATGAAACTCTGCGGCGTGATGCGGTTCATCAGCCAGATGCCGACGAGCAGGATGCCGAAGGCCGCCAGCATCCGCCGCGAATGGCGCAGGCTGCCGCGGATTCCCCGCTGGTAGACCGTATTGCCGCGCCGCAGCCAGTAGTTGATACGCCGGAACAGCTTGGGTTTGCGGCGTCCGTTGTCGGGGCGCAGGAAGTAGGCGCACATCACCGGACTGAGCGTCAGCGCCACGACGGTGGAGATAATGACCGACACGGCGATCGTAATGGTGAACTGCCGGTAGAGCTGCCCCGTGATGCCGGCCAGGAAGCTCACCGGCACGAAGACGGCGCACAATACGAGCGACATGGCGATGAGCGCGCCGCCGAGCGACGCCATGGCCTTCTTGGTCGCCTCGTAGGGCGACAGCCGTTCCTGTTCCATGATGCGCTCGACGTTCTCGACCACCACGATCGCGTCGTCCACGACGATACCGATGGCCAGAATCAGGCCCAGCAGCGTCATCATGTTCAGCGAGAACCCGAAGACGAGCATCACGCCGAAGGTTCCGATCAGCGAGATCGGCACCGCCACGATCGGGATGAGCGTCGCACGCCAGTTCTGCAACGAAAGGAAGACCACCAGAATCACCAGCAGCAACGCCTCGAACAGGGTCTGATAGACGTGGTGGATCGACTCGGAGATATAGGTCGTCATGTCGAACGGTATCTGGTAAGAGATTCCTTCGGGGAAGTTGCGGCTGATCTCCTCCATGGCCTCTTTCACCGCGTCGGCCACCTCCATGGCGTTGGCGCCCGGCAGCATGTTGATGTTGAGCACTGCGGCATTTCCCCCGTTGATACCACTCTCGGTGTTATAGGACGACGCTTCGAGCGAAACGCGCGCCACGTCGCGCAGGCGGATGATCGAGCCGTCGGGGTTGGCGCGGACGACGATCTCCTCGAACTCGCCCACCGACGACAAACGCCCCTGCGCCGTAATGGGGATCGTCACATCGAGATCGGTCATGGGCTGCTGTCCGAGCACGCCGGCGGCCGATTCGCGGTTCTGATCCTTCAATGCCCGCTGCAAGTCCTGCACCGTCAGCCCCAGATTGGCCAGCCGGTCGGGCAGCACCCAGATCTGCATGGCGTAGTAGCGCGATCCGACGTTCGAGACGCTGCCCACGCCCGGCACGCGCCGCAGCATGTCCAGCACGTTGAGCGTCGCGTAGTTGCTCAGGTAGATTTCGTCGAACTTGGGATCCGACGACAGCAGCGTGATCGTCAGCAGTTTGCTCGACGCCTGTTTCTCGACCGAGATGCCGTTCTGCACCACCTCGGCCGGCAGCCGGCTTTCGGCCAGCTTCACGCGGTTCTGCACCTCGACGGCCGCCAGGTCGGCATCGGTGTCGATGTCGAAGGTGATCGTGGCGGTGAAGCCGCCGGAGTTGGTCGACGACGACTCCATGTAGAGCATCCCCGGCGTACCGTTGAGCTCCTGTTCGATCGGCGTGGCCACCGCCTGCGTCACGGTCTGGGCGCTGGCGCCCGGATAGGAGGCGCTCACCTTCACCACGGGCGGGACGATCTTGGGATACTGGTCGATGGGCAGCAGCGCCAGTCCGATGACGCCCACGATGACGATGATGACCGAGAGAACGGTCGAAAAGACCGGCCGGTCGATAAAGAAATCGCTCTTCATAGGCTGTCGTTAATTGGATGCCACGCCATTGTCGCGCCGGGGCTCGACCGCCTCGACGCGCATACCGTGATTGAGTTTGTGGTAACCCTCCACGACGATCCGTTCGCCGGAGAGCAGACCGCGTTCGACCACCGTCTTGTTGTCCAGCTCGGGCCCCGTCTCGATAAAACGTTTTTCGACGACGCTGTCGGGCCGCACGACGAAGATGTAGGCACCGCCTTTCTCGATCACGATCGCCTTGGACGGTACGACCACGGCATTCTCACGCACGTCGAGCAGCAGCTTGACCTTGGTGAACTGGCCGGGCAGCAGGATATGGTCGGGGTTGGGCATCTCGGCGCGCACGGAAAAGGTTCCCGTCTCGGGGTCGACCTGCGGGTCGGCGAAATCGACCAGCCCCCGCAGCGGATAGCGCGAGTTATCGGGCAGGGTGACGGTGATGTAGGGGTTCCAGCGGCGCGTGGAATCCTTCTGCCCCAGATTGACATTGCGCTCCTTGCTGCGCAGGTAATCCATGCCGGTCATGCTGAAATCGACACGCACCGTATCGCTCTTGACGATGGTCGCCAGCAGCGACTTGCCGCCCGGCCCCACGAGGGTTCCGATGTCGGCGTTGCTGGCGCTGATATAGCCCGTGATGGGCGACTGTACGGTGGTATAGCCCAGCGCCGTGGCCGCCTGCATCAGGTCGGCTTCGCTCATCAGCACGTTGGCCGTCGCGCTCTCGTAGGCGGCCGTCGCATTGTCCAGATCGAGCTGGCTGGCGGCATTCTGCGCATAGAGCGGGCGGATGCGTTTCAGGTCGCGCTCGGCCTTCTGGGCCAGTGCGCGATCCTTGTTGAGCTGCGCCTTGGCCTTGTCCACGCGGGCGCGGTAGATCTTGGGGTCGATGATGAAGAGCGTCTGCCCCTTCTTCACGTAGCTTCCCTCGCGGAAGAGCATCCGTTCGAGATAACCCTCCACGCGGGCCCGCACCTCGACGAACTGCTGCGCACGGATGCGCCCCACGAACTCGCCGTAGATCTCCACGTTCTGCGTGGCGACCGGCTCGACCGCCACGATCGGATAGTGCACCGCCTCGCTTCGAGGACGGAGCAGCCACACGACACCGGCCACAATGACGACCGCCGTCAACGCGATCATGATCCACCCGCTTCGGGTTCGCGGACAAGCCTTTTCGCACCACGAACCGGCTTTACGCACCCATTTGTCAACCTTCGGATTCATACCTGCCCAATCTTATTTTCAAACTTACTTCTGCGGAGATACCCGCTTTCAATGCCGCAAAGATACGATTTCCCGCGAAAAACGGGCAAAAACCGGTGAATTTCATTCTTAATTTTCTCGCCTCGGCAAAGCTCGCGCAAGCGCGGCTCTGCGCTCGGCTTAACGAAAACGGTCGATTTTACCTCGCCGACAAACTTCTTTTCAGGTATTCAACGCAAAAAGTATGTTTTTCTTATGTTTTACGACGATAAAAAACCGTCCGAAACGAATCCGGACGGTTTTAAAACACACATCCTCTCACCCTAAAACTCCGATGTGAACTTGAAGCGGATCTCCTTGAAGTTCTCCTGCGCCAGCGTCAGCGCATAGCTCGTATCGGCCAGAAAGACGTCGCGGCCGTGCTTGTCGACCGCCATGTTGGTGTGCTTGCGGCGCTTGAAATCGGCCAGCTGCCCGGCATCGTCGCTTTCGATCCAGCACGCCTTGTAGATCGAGATCGGCTCCCAGCGGCACTTGGCGCCGTACTCGTGTTCCAAGCGGTACTGGATCACCTCGAATTGCAGCACGCCGACCGTACCGATGATGCGCCGGCCGTTGAGCTGCGACGTGAACAGCTGCGCCACGCCTTCGTCCATCAGCTGATCGACGCCTTTGGCCAGCTGCTTGAATTTCAGCGGATCGGCGTTTTCGATATAACGGAACTGCTCGGGAGCGAACGAGGGAATGCCCGTGAATTTGAGCTTCTCGCCTTCGGTGAACGTATCGCCGATCTTGAAGGTTCCCGTGTCGTGCAGACCCACGATATCGCCCGGATAGGCCTCGTCGATCACCGACTTCTTCTCGGCCATGAAGGCCGTCGGCGACGAGAATTTGAGCTGCTTGCCGCTGCGCACGTGCAGGTAGTTGCGGTTGCGCTCGAAGCGGCCGGAGCAGATTTTCAGGAAGGCGATGCGGTCGCGGTGGTTGGGGTCCATGTTGGCGTGGATCTTGAAGACGAAGCCCGTCATCTTCTCCTCGGCCGGCTCCACGCGCCGCGTCTCGGTCTGCGAGGGGCGCGGCGAGGGGGCGATGTCGATGAAACATTCGAGCAGCTCGCGCACGCCGAAATTGTTGATCGCCGAGCCGAAGAAGACCGGCGCCAGATCGCCCGCCAGATAGGCGTCGCGGTCGAAGGGATCGTAGACGCCCTCGATCAGTTCCGAATCCTCGCGCAGCTGGCGGGCATAGCGCTCGCCCACATGCGCGTCGAGCTCCGGTGCAGCCAGATCGCGGATTTCGACGGTCGACGCCGTAGCCGTCTGCCGCTCGTCGGAGGTGAAGAGCGACAGACCGTGCGCATAGATGTTGTAAACGCCCTTGAACGTCGGGCCGTTGGAGATCGGAAAGGCCAGCGGACGTACTTTGATGCGCAACTCGCGCTCCACCTCGTCCAGCAGGTCGAAGGGGTCCTTGCACGGGCGGTCCAGCTTGTTGATGAAGACCATCACCGGCGTCTTGCGCATCCGGCACACCTCCATCAGGCGGCGCGTCTGCTGCTCGACGCCCTTGGCGCCGTCGATGACGATGATGACCGAATCGACGGCCGTCAGCGTGCGGTAGGTGTCCTCGGCGAAATCCTCGTGGCCGGGCGTATCGAGAATATTGATCTTCACTCCGTTATACTCGAATCCCATGACGGAGGTGGCCACCGAGATGCCGCGCTGCCGTTCGATCTCCATGAAATCGGACGTCGCGCCCTTCTTGATCTTGTTGCTCTTGACGGCGCCCGCCACGTGGATCGCGCCGCCGAAGAGCAGCAGCTTCTCGGTAAGGGTCGTCTTGCCGGCGTCGGGGTGCGAAATGATGGCGAACGTCCGCCGCCGGGTGATCTCTTCCTGTAAAGTCATATCGTTACGGTCGGGAGCGGCGAACCGCTGCTCCCTGCTATTCCATTGTCAACTGTTTCTATTCCGGCTCCCGTCTTTGCGGGAAACCGCGCCGGCATCCGCCGCTCGCTTCACTCGGCCGCCGTCTCGGGCGGATAGTCCGTATTGTAGTGGCAGCCGACCGACTCCTTCAACTCGCGCCCCTGCTTGATAATAAGGTAGGCGACCGTAATCATGTTGCGCAGTTCGCACAACTCGCGGTTGGGCGTCGTCTTGCCGTAGAGCTCCTCCGTCTCGTGCCAGAGCGTTTCCAGACGGCGCATGGCGCGTTTGAGGTAGAGATTCGAACGGATGATGCCCACGTAGTTGGACATGATCTGCTGCAACTCGCGCTTCGACTGGATCACGAGCAGCATCTCCTCGGCCGTGGCCGTTCCCTCGAAATTCCAGTCGGGAATACCCTCCTGGATCGTGACCCGATCCAGCTGCGCCACGGCATGGCGCGCCGCCTGGTCGGCGTAGACCACCGCCTCGATGAGCGAATTGGAGGCCAGCCGGTTGGCGCCGTGCAGCCCCGTGCAGGAGGTTTCGCCCAGCGCATAGAGCCGGCGGATGGAGGTCTCGCCGTCGGTCGAGACCTTCACCCCGCCGCAGCAGTAGTGCGCCGCGGGCGTGACGGGAATCCAGTCCTTCGTGATGTCGATACCGATCGAGAGACACTTCTCGTAGATATTGGGGAAGTGGCTGCGGATCGCGTCGGCGGGTTTGTGCGTCACGTCCAGATAGACGAACTCCTGGCCGTGCAGCTGCATCTCGCGGTAGATCGAACGCGCCACCACGTCGCGCGGCGCGAGCGACTTCATCGGATGGTACTTGTCCATGAACTCCTCGCCGTTTTGCAGGCGCAGGATGGCACCGAAGCCGCGCATCGCCTCCGTGATGAGAAACGACGGGCGTTCGCCCGGATTGTAGAGCGACGTGGGGTGGAACTGGATGTACTCCATGTTCTCCGTGATGGCCTTCGCCCGGTGGCACATGGCGATGCCGTCGCCGGTAGCCACCACGGGATTGGTCGTGGTCGAATAGACGTTGCCGCAACCGCCGGCAGCCACTACGGTGAACTTCGCCAGCACGGTTTCGATCGCATTCGTCGTCAGATCGAGCACATAGGCGCCGAAGCAGGTGACGCCCCGCGTGTGGCGCGTGACGAACTCGCCCAGGTGATGCTGCGTCAGCAGGTCGACGGCGTAGTGCCGTTCCAGCAGGGTGATGTTGGGATGACGCCGCACCGAAGCCACCAGCGCACGTTCGATCTCGGCGCCCGTCAGGTCCTCGTAGTGCAGGATGCGGTGCTCCGAGTGGCCCCCCTCGCGGTTCAGCTCGAACCGCCCGTCGGGCGTCTTGTCGAAGCGCGTGCCCCATGCGATCAGGTCGCGGATCAGCTCGGGAGCACGGCGCACCACCAGCTCCACGGCGGCCGGATCGCATTTTCCGGCGCCGCACACCAGCGTATCGCGGATGTGTTTTTCGAACGTGTCGGGGGCATACGTCACCGAACAGATACCGCCCTGCGCATAGTTGGTGTTGCACTCGTCCAATTCGCCTTTGGTGACGACGGTGACACGGCCGTGTTCGGCCGCTTTGAGCGCGAAGCTCAGACCCGCCGCACCGGAACCTATCACCAGAAAATCGGTTTGCATCTCAAAAGTACGATTAAGTGGCACAAAAGTAACGATTTTTCACGACACGCGGAAAAGACGGCGAGGTTTTTCCGTTCCGTCGCCCGTCTGGCCCTATCGCGTACCGCCGCGACCGAGCAGCTGCTCGCGCTGCATCGTCGCCAGACGCAGGGCCTCCTCCTCGCCGAAACGGCCGCCGAGCACGCACAGCGCCTCGTTGCCGCCTCCCGAAACGACCAGCACCAGTTCGGCCTCGCCCGAAGGTGCGGCCGAGTAATAGCCCGCGACCTCCACGCCCGCCTCCCGTTCGCGGAACAGCCGCCTGCGCACGGGTTCGGCCGTCAGTGCGGCCACGTCGGCGCGGAAATCGCTTTCCAGCCGCACGAAAGCCGTCGTATCGGCGGCGGGATCGAGCGTGCGCGCCAGTCCGGTCATCAGCATGATGTTGGTCATGCCGCTCACCTTGTCCAGCAGCGCCGCGGAACGCCGCAACGAATCGGGCAGCGCGGCCACGCGCAACTTCACCAGGCCGACCATCGTACTGTCGAGCCGCATGACCAGCGCACCGTCGCGGTCGGCGTATTTCCGCGCCAGCGTCTCGACCGAGGCCGACGGCTGGGCGAACGCAGCGGCGCCGAACAAGAGCGCGACCGCCGTCAGGAGTACTCGTTTCATCACGGACAGAGTTGATTGTACGGTTGCAAAGGTAGCGATTTTCGGCGACTCCGCACCGTCTGCACGTCGAAAAAGGACCGCCGGCTGCAACCGCCGCGACTTTTTTGCGGGAAAAGCCCGACGGAAAGACCCGACGGTGCGGATTAAATTGTAATTTTGCAGGCGTAAACCGCCCGAACATGGAACGCCATATCGACATCAACCAATTCGACTACGACCTGCCCGACGAGCGCATCGCCAAATTCCCGCTGGCCGAACGCTCCGCCTCCAAGCTGCTCGTCTACCGCAACGGCGCGATCTCGGAGAGCCGCTTCGACCGGCTGGGCGAAGAGCTGCCCGAGGGGGCGATGCTGGTCTTCAACAATACGAAGGTCATCCGCGCACGCATCATCATGCACAAGCCTTCGGGCGCCCGCATCGAGGTCTTCTGCCTCGAACCCCACGCGCCGGCCGACTACGAACGCGCCTTCGCCGTCAAGGGGAAGTGCGCATGGAGCTGTATCGTGGGCAATCTCAAAAAGTGGAAGGAAGGAGCGCTCGTGATCGACTTCACGCTCGACGGCACCCCGCAGCAACTGCGCGCCTACCGCACGGGCACCGGCGGCCGCGAGCAGATCGTGCGGTTCGAGTGGGAGGCCGACCTCACGTTCGGAGAGCTGCTCGAACTGCTGGGACGGATTCCGATTCCGCCCTACCTGAACCGCGACAGCCAGCAGATCGACTACACGCGCTACCAGACCGTCTACTCCAAATTCGAAGGTTCGGTGGCCGCGCCGACGGCGGGACTGCACTTCACCCCCGAACTGATCGCGTCGCTCGGCGCCGCAGGCGTCGAGTTCGAAGAGGTGACGCTCCACGTCGGAGCCGGCACCTTCCTTCCCGTCAAGGACGACGACGCCTGCCGCCACGCGATGCACACCGAACATTTCGAGATCCGCCGCACGACCGTCGAACGGCTGTTGCGCCGCTGGGGCCACATCGTCGCCGTGGGCACCACCTCGGTACGCACGCTCGAATCGCTGGCGGCGCTGGCCTGGCGCATCCGGCGCGAAGGATCGCCCGACGAAATGCGCGCGGTCGGCCAATGGGAACTCTACGACGTCCCTGCCTCCTACACCGGCCGCGAAGCGCTGGAAGAACTGCTGGCCTACATGGAGCGGAACGACCTCGGCATGCTGAAAGCCTCGACGCAGATCATGATCGCACCGCTGGGCTACCGCTGGCGCATCGTGCGGGCGATCGTCACCAATTTCCACCAGCCCAAATCGACGCTGCTGCTGCTG
>ERZ773155.2339-NODE-2339-length-14533-cov-12.267993_pt1 | contig 14533 bp, 14 predicted proteins | sample MGYA00511262_ERZ773155 | MGnify/ENA primary metagenome ERZ773155 (study PRJEB29015, sample SAMEA2737828) | human gut metagenome | biome: human gut; feature: human-associated habitat; material: faeces | place: China | collected 2012 ... | reverse complement strand
ATAGCCGGGAAAGCCGGAACATTCACCGCCGGGCTGGCTACCTGAACATCGGGGCTAACCGGTTGGGGAATATTCGCTACCGGGGCAGGAACATCTACAACAGGCGCGGCCGGGGTCGGCATAGCCGGGAAAGCCGGAACATTCACCGCCGGGCTGGCTACCTGAACATCGGGGCTAACCGGTTGAGAAATGTTCGCTACCGGGGCGGGCATTTGGGCGTGTGAAGCCACTGGCATTTGCATAGCCAATACCGGTGCATCCAAATTTACAACAGGAAATACCGGTTCAACTGCTTTCGCATCAGGTGCAGACACAGTTACCGCTATCGGCAACATGATAGCCGCCGCAATCTTCCGTACATTGTGCATAATGTCAGAAAGATAATTATCCTTTTCAGGTTCGTAACCTTGTGTTCTATCATCCGCCTTTGCCACAAAAGCCGCCTTTGCGTCAATAATATTCCCGGTTGGTAAAACCTTATTTATTACCTGTTCCTTCGTTTCGGTCGGCTTCAAACTAACGGTAAGCGGGGCGATCTTTCGGGTGACAGCGGTATAAGTATCTGTTTCGTTCAGATTCTTCGTGTTGTCGTCGAGTTTGAGAACATTTTTAGTCTTCGTCCCTTTCTTATCCTTGCCTAACTTCGCCATCAGGTCATTAAAGTTTGTACCCGGAACATTATTCGTTTGCGGCAATGGCTTCGGATCAGGGATAAGTTTATCCGCCGCTGATAAATCATCCGTTTTTTGCTGGGATGCCGCCCAACTATCACGCCCGGCTTGTTTACCCTTTTCCCATGCGTCCGAATAGTTGCCGTTTTTAGCGGTGTTATATAATACAGACACAGGGTTAGCCCCCACCACGCCTTCACCAATATTTTTAAAGCCGTCTTTAGCCGCGGCCGCCGCTTCTTTGAAATTTCCTTTTACAAGATTGACAATAGCCGAACAAACACCACCAATGCCGCTTAAAACTTGCTTGAATGGTTTTACAACACTATTCAACAAAGTAGCCCCAAATTCTTTTATTACACCCCACACACCAAGAACCGCAACCCGGAAGCCTTCGAACTTCTGCCAACAATATGTTACCGCCGCAATAACCGCACCAATGGCAAGTGCAATCCAACCCAAAGGCGAGGCGTAGAACGCGGCGTTTAACGCCCACTGTGCAGTCGTTAGCCCCCATGTGGCGGCTGTCTGTGCAATATCCATCACCTTTTTAATGCCACCTATAATTACAGCCTTTTGCGTGATCGCGTAATTTGCGCCCATTGCGATAGTGAAAAAGCCCAAAGCGGACGTTAAGCCTACAATAAGCGGGTTTCCTTCCGAAAGCAAAGAATACCAAGAACCAAAGAACCCGATAACTGTGTCAAGCGTAAAGGAAACGGCGGACAACACTACATCGGCAACGCTCAGACCTGCACAGATAACCGGCAGGATTATTTCACCGACCTGTGCGCCCATGTTTTTAAACTTATTCCAAACCTCAGTCGCTTGCTGTACGCTGTTTTTTGAATATCCCAAAGCCACATCGGTTTCACCGGACGAATTGGCAACATCGTGCATTGATTCGCTATATTTGGTTATATCCGAAGTTAAAATGGCGAATGCGCTTTTAGCTTCCTTATCGACCAAACCTATTTTTTCAAGGAACGAAGACTTTTGTTCGTCGTTCATGTCACCCATAACACCTTGCAATTCTCCGAAAATATCGACAAGGCTTCTTATTTTTCCGGCTTCATCAAATACATTCACACCGGACTTTGCTAATTTGTCGCGAACCTCACCGCGCCCCAAAATAGAAAAGGCATTTTCCATCAGGACGGCAGCCTTTTCCGCACTTTGGCCCTTACCGGTCATATAGGCAAATGTTCCGGCAACTTCTTTATAGGCAATGCCCATATTCGAAGCACCGGCGATAAGGTTCGGCATATAACGGGCAAAATCCCCGAACTCACCAGCACCTACACGCTTTGCAGCAAAGAAAGTGTCAAGAACTTCCTGTGCGCTGGCGTTCTCTTTGCCTATGATGGATAAAGATTGCGCCAAAGCGGAAGAAACCGTTTTTACATCAGTAAATCCGGCCTTACTGCCTTTCAGGGAAGCATCCAAAATAGACAGTGACAAATCAACGTCGTTCAGTTGTGAGTTTATTTGCTCAAAGCCTACCGGGGACAGGACTACGTCCGTTTTGTTATCCTTTGCAATCTTTTTAAGTTTATCTTTCAGGTCGGACAATCCGGCTTCATCAAGTTGCGCGGTAATATTCACCTGTGCCAGCCCTTCGTCTAAATTCATTCCGGCTTTACCGGCAAAACCCAAAGCAGCCATTCCGGTAACAAGCGGATTTTTCAACAGGCCAGCACCCGGTATTGCATCGAAAGCGTCGGAAGCCCATTTCTTAAATTTACCGCCGCCGCTGGCTGTTTCCAGTGCGTCAATCTCTTTTGTTAGTCGGGAAATTTCTTTGTTGTATTCCCGGATAGCGGGTAGGTTGTCGGCGGGTATCCATTCTTTTTCTGCCTGAAGGGCATCCACTTTCATTTTAAGCGAACCGATAGTCTTACCCGTATCTTTACATACAGCATCGACGGAAGAAACCTTTTCACGTACGCCGGTAAGAGCCGCTATCGTTTTATCGGACGTGGCAGTTATGCCGCCCAATTTGGCGGTAATCTTATCTTGCAGGGAAAATATGTATTCTATTTTGTTCGCCATAAATTAGTTATTAAATCCTGTTTCACCCATTCGGCCATCGCTATTTGATGTGCCCATTCTTCGTCGGTAAGTTCTTCGGGGTTCATGTGCAAATAAGCCCGGATCAGGGTATCGGCTAAAAACATCCATCCGGGCTTCTCTGCTACGTTTGTTCGGCTTATAATTTTTTTAGTTCAGCCTCTTTCACTTCGATAAGGTCGGCCAACTTTGCAGAAACACCAAGAAATAAAGCGTCGTCTTTCTTTATCTCTTCGTCACCGGCAATCCAACAGTTATTCAGAAGTATTTCGTTATACTTCATAGGATCGGACTTGCCAATGACAGCGGCCGCCCCGAGGGCTTTGCGATCCGGCTTGTGCAGATAAGCCGTTTTCCCTTCGACTGTTACCTGAAACACATCGCCGTGTTTCTTTTTCCATTCTTCAATCTGTTCAACTGTTACTTTGTTTTCTTCGTTCATTGTTATTCAATTTATTATAATACATTCGGTTCCATATCACAAGCGATAAAAGGCAAGGCGTGTTCTTGCTGCAAATCACCTTCTTTAATCGCATAAGGGGCTTCCGTGATGGAAAGATTGATAATCTTATCCGTTTGGATAACACCGCTTTCAGGCAAGTAAGACACGATAGCATCAAATTCCAAGTCGGTAATATCATCATGTCCCTTTGCCTTTGCGGCTGCCTGTAAGGCTATCAGTTCAGACTGAAGCAACGTAATAGTCCCTTCATACTCTTTTTTACCCAATTGAATACCGCGGGCCTTTTTCCCGGTTGCAAAAAGACACTCTTTTTGTCTTTTCATCTTGTACTCAATACCGCGAAGCCCGGTTACTTCCTTGCCCAACATGACGAGTTTAACGTCAATCCAAGCATATTCTTTCGTATTAAACATATCTATTCGCTTGTATTATAAGGGTTACTAAATGACAAATCCACATCTATTTCTTTCAGTAGCGCGGTAGGAACAATCTTACATTGAACTTTCAGCGAACCGGTAGAAATCAAATTCTGATCCGGGTTTATATAAGCCTTAAAGCCGCTTATCTCACCGTCCATGTTGGTATTAATGGAACGGATGATAGATTGCTCGAAAGACTTGCAAACAGGTTGCGATAATTGGCCCGTATCAGCATCTACCATAATACTGTCTAATATTTCATCAATATACGTTTTATAGCAGATAACGACGGCTTTCTGAATAACCCGGATAAGACACAACCGGTGATAATCATCAGTGGTCGCAATGGCCGTCGCATCATCGTTCAGGTAATAGCCGTTTTTTCCGATATAGGTACGATAAAAGATATAACCGGCATCGTTCAGGATATTCCAAAGGCTGTAATCTTCTTCCGGCTTCTTTCCGTCCGTTAGATAGCCGTCGGCGGCAATACTACCGTCTTTCACACGGCCGATTGAAATATTCACCGCACAAGTGGCAGCACGTCCGAGCACCTGACCGATAGCGGCAGAATACAATTTACTACCACCGTAAAGACCATCAGAAGCCAATACGACGCTAACACTATTCTGTGATCCTTCGCGCGGTTGGTACAAACTATCTGTTTCGCCACTCCAAGCGACAGCAGGAAGCAATACCACAAACGGGGCTATTTTATCCATGTACGTTTTAACAACCGATTGAGCCGCGGCAATAGCGGTAATCACATCTTTGTCGATACATTTTTCAATCGTAGGAGCATAAGATGCAGGGGCATTACGGTTCACGCCGACAAGGCGAATGCGTCCGGCCGCTGAATCTATCAGGGTTTGCAAAGGCGATCCGGCTTCAGGGGAACAAATCTGTGTTAATGTACTGGCTTCGCTCACTACCAGCAAATGAAGTTCCGCGCCATCACCGGCGGTTGCATAAAAAGCCGACACGTCTTTATACACTAAGGGATTGGCTTCTTTGGTAATACCCAACTTCGACAGGTCATTACTGGAAGAAAGCACATACACCTTGTTAAGAGCGAGTTTTCCTTCTACGGCCGTCCCGGTTAAAATCAGCCCGGAAATACCATCATCCGAAAGGGTTACAGTTCCAATGTTACCGTTACCCAGCGTAATATTTACATTTGGTAAACTCATATTTTGTTAATTAATAGGTTTTTAATTCACCTTTTCCGCATTTTTTTTGATGGGAAACGGCCTTATCGCGTTCATGTCCGAGAAAAACCAAGTTATCACCGGTTACATGAAAATTTAAACTATCCGGGTAGGCTTCCCGGTATTGAGCCAAAAAGGCAGGTTCATTCACCGGTTGAATAACCGGGTTTTCTTCTGTACGCTTTTCTTTTGCCATTCTAACGACGTTTTAATAGTTTTAAAACAACCTTCCAAAGCGAAGGCAGATATATAATCAAAAGGACAACCGCAAGTAATCGGCAAAGATAAATTTGCGCCTGTTGCCACCATGTAAGTTGGTTGATATAGACTGTTTCACCGGGCACAGGTGTAGGCACGTAAATGATAGAATCTTTTGCCGGTATATAAATCGTGTCATGTTTGGCATTCGCTTTATAATCCAGTTTGCCGTTATCGAATGAAAGGCTACTTTCAACCCCTGCACTTTTCAGTTCATTATAGGATTTCATTATAACCTGATTGTTGCTGTCACATTCAAACAAGGCTGTTAGTATTGCCGAATCAGGCGATAAGTAAACAGGCACAAGACGTTCCGTTGCTATATTAGCCGGTGGGTTCACGGGCGTGCCCTTCGCATTTTTCAACCCGCCGCAACTCGTCACGTACAGGGCAAGCAATATCAGCGTGAGGGCAGGTATTGACTTTTTCAACAGCCCGGCGAAGCCGTTCCAATTCTTTTCGTATTGCATAAATCTCCTTTTTTAGTGGTTCGACCACCTGTTCCATCAGGATGGCCATTGCCTTTTTAACATTATCCAGTTCGTCGCCGCGTGTGTCCGTCTTTGAGGCTTCCACTTGCGCCCGGAGTTGCTCGACTTCTGCGTCGTACTTCCTGCGTAGCAGTACAGCCGTGAGCCACGCGCTTAACGGTGCGGATATGATTGCGGCTACCAACGATATTATTTCAGACAATTCCATCCTGACTTCTTAGGTTATTTGTTCAGTAACTCCCAACCGGAATACACATCAGCCATAACGGCAGGTGTGCCGTTTTCTACTTGACTGATTGCCGCCGCAAAATTGCACATAGTCGCTTTATCGTTCACATCCGGCACATAGGTCGTTGGTACTTGCATTTCGCGGCAAACTCTTTGTATATATCCGGCGGTGTTGTTTTCTATCTTTGGAGCATAGCGATTAATAAAATCCGCTATCGTTTGACACTTGTGTAATTTGCGATAGTTCTGCAAAGTACGGATCAGGGCACGATAACCATACGCCATTGTTTCAAACTGGAAAAACGCCTTGTCTGTCTGTACCGCCCGAAGCCCCTGCCATTTATCCTTTGACAAACGAAGGTTGCCGGGGTTGTTGTTTCTTAATCCGCGTGTCATGCTTTAGGCTGGGTTAATGTTATGGCGGCGGTTTTTGTTACATCTTCGGCAAGTGTCAGGGATATAACGCCCTCTTTGGCGGCTTCACCGGTCGAATTATCCAAAGCCGTAACCAACAAAACTTTATCCTGTTTTACAATCTTAAAGCCTTCCGGTTCTGTATAAGCATAGTCGGACGATGCACTTACGGCAACCTGTTTTGTTTCACCTTTAGCAGCGAAAGCCAGCTTATTCGGTACGGTTGATATTTCAGGAACATAAGCCGAACTAACAATCGCCCCGATAGCTTCCATCTTTTTCGGAAGTACGATAAAGTAATGGCGGAAGTTAATTAAACTTTCCTGTGTCTGCGGGCTTTTCTCCGCCTCTGAATAATACATCTTAGTTTTACCCGAAGCCTTGAACATGCGCTTTACATAGAAAGCGACCGAAGCCTGATATGTGCCTTCCAAAGCCGTTTCACCGAATTTCTTTTTTAATCCGTTTGTTGTGAATGCCGGACAACTAACATACTCATATACTTCAAATCCGTACAGGTTCGCAATCTTACCGGTCGTGTAATTATAGTATTGTTTTTCAAATTTCTGATCGCAAAGCAACAAGTCGTTTACGTGATCCGAACACAATACAAGGCGGCGGCCTTCTGTTGGAACCTCCATCTTGTCAAATTTGTCTTTCAATGCAACAATGTCCTTTGTCGTAATCCTACGGCGGCCGTTATCATTTGCCCCGGTGGTAAGAACTACCGGTGTCAAATCCGAATTCTTTTGAGGTGCAAGGGCGTGAATTGCTTTCTTAAACTTATTCACCAAAATAGAATCGCCGTGACGTTCTTTATGACTTGCCATCTTATCATAAGAACAGGCATAAAGTTCATCATCAGTTACGCGGGTAGCTTTGGTTTGGTATTTATCCAAACTGATAGCAACGTCGCCGTCTTCTAAGTCCTGAATAGGAATAGGGTAAGTTGTGTTATTAATCAAAACATCAGGATCACCGCCTACGTCTATAAGGTGAATAATATCGTTTTCTGCTTTATCGGAATAGTCGGGAATACCGTCCAGCCATGTAGCCGTAATCCCGGCACGCAATTTCTTAATCAATTCGCCCGTCCAAATTTCCGTATATACACCGGCACAAGCCGAACCGTTCGGCAGAAAGTTGCCCGAAACAATCGACGCACCTACGACGACCGCCGCACCGGCAGAAGCCGGAACGCCCACTGCAACGGCGAGAAAAAGCCCCATCATTGCATTAATAAGCAAGCGGGAAAATAATTTAAATCCTGTTTTCATTTTTACCTGTTTTTAAAATTAGTAGTTAGGACAATCCACACCGTATTCGGCCTTGAATAGCTTCATATAGGTATTTTTGTCATTTTCTTTTAAATTAGCCATCTGATCCGCCGGAACATCAGATAATTTTTTCCAGTCCAACGTCATAGAGCCGGAACCGCCGCCGGTTGTATGAAGCAAGTCCATCGGCTTTTGCATCGGTGTCATGGATGAAAAAGTCAATTTCAGGCTTTCAACCCCGATTTTTTGACCTACACCAATAAAGTGTTCTTTTTTCTCCGCAAGGATGCGTTTTTCAGCAATGGCAGTATCAACCGCCGTTGTAATACTTGCAAGCTGCATTTGTTCTTTTTCCTGTTGTAGTTGCTGATTGGCTGATTTATAGCCGTTCAGTACATCAATGGAAGAAAGAATTTCATTTTCTCCAGCCGTTTCCGGCAACCCCAACTTCAGGGCGATAGCTTTGTAGTTCATCTTTTCTTCGTCTTTTTGATTGTTTTTATTAGTGAGTAATGGCAGACCGTCCGAGTTTTCACCGGCCGCCAGTTTTAGTTCCTGACCTTTAAATGTGAGTACCAGCGGCAAAGCGTTGTCATTTCCGCCTATATCAACCATGCTTATTTCAATTAGCTTGCTTCGCGTGGCCGTAGCCCGGTATTGTCCCGGCTTTATCAGTTCAGGCGCGTCGCTCGTTTCTGTTACTTCTAAATTAGCAGAAGCCATTTTAAGCGTACCCTTATCCCATTGCTGCTTTGCAAGTTTACTTTCATCGCGCACTTCATCAAAGTAAGGTTCACCGGTAATTTTTTCGCCTTCCTTTTTTATATCTTTGATACAACCGATAATAACACCACGCCAGTGCATCCACAATAACACCGGGTTGCGTTCGTATTGCGAAATATCCACACCGTCGGTTTTTACCCACGTTCCGTAACAGTTTACGGACTCATCACTTATTACTATTCGCTTTGCCATTTACTACATGTTACATTGTTTTTGTTACCGCATTTCTGCGCTTTATTCAGTGCAAACATAAGGCACTAATAAAACCCTGACAAAAAAGTGTGTAACTCTTACTCACTTGTGTGAAAGCATTTTAGAATAGTAAGAAAGCATTTCATCCTTAATTGTCCCACCCACCTATACTTTACAATTTTGCCAAAAAGTAAAGCGATAATTATGTCCAAAAAGGAAATAGAGAAAAGCAAGGAATTAGCACGTATGTACTACCTGAACGGGGAAACACAAAAGATTGTGGCCGAAAAGGTAGGGGTTAGCCGCGTGACGATTAACAAGTGGGTAGCCGATGGAGGTTGGGACACTTTGCGGGTAGCGAAGACCATCACCCGAAAGGAAATCATTACCAAAATGATGCAAGAGGCTAACAAGAAGTTGGAAGAAGGGAAAATGTCCTTTGATGAAATGTCAAAGCTGGCCGCATCCATCGAAAAGATAGACAAGCAAACCAACGCTATTACAATTTATGAAGTATTAACCGCCTACAATGAATGGCTGGTAGTTCGTTCAGGGATAGATAAGGAACTTACAACCGACCTGATTAAAACAATGAATCACTACCAAGATATATTCCTGAGTGAACAGGTAGGCAAAAACAAATTCGCATAAATGGCCGGTAACACTTTAAAACAAGCACAGGAAAGGTGGAAACAGTTATCGGAAACGATACAAAATATGTCTACCGTAAACGTGGCCGAAACAAAAGCCGCGCAATTAGAACGCGTTGAACGTGCCCGGAAAGATTACGCCTATTTCGTAGAATACTACTATCCGCACTATTGTACGGACAAAGAAACCGGGAAAGTAACGCCATCGGCAAAATTCCACATTGAGGCGGCGAAAAAGATATTGCAGAACGGGGATATAAAAGCCGTTTTCAAATGGGCGCGCGGGCACGCCAAATCTACCCACATGGACGTAATGATACCTATGTGGCTAATGTGCCAAAAACAGCGGCAAATCAATGTCATGGTATTGGTCGGCAAATCCGAAGATAGCGCAAAAACCCTGTTGGGGGATATACAAGCCGAATTGCAATACAACAAGCGGTACATTCACGACTTCGGGGCACAATACAATTCGGGGAACTGGCAGGATGGCGAATTTGTCACCAGCACCGGAATTGCCTTCTTTGCCCGTGGCCGTGGACAATCTCCGCGCGGTCTAAGATACAGGAACCGCCGCCCGGACTACATCGTTATCGACGACCTCGATGACGACGAACTATGCGAAAATGATACCCGTGTCAGAAAGATAACCGAATGGGTGAAAGAGGCCTTATTCGGGGCTTTCGGGGCTGAAGGTGGTCGTTTTATCATGGTTGGTAATCTTATCAGCAAGTGCAGCGTACTGGCTAATATAGCCGCGTCAAAGGGTGTATTCGTTAGTCAGGTGGACGTATTGGATAAGAAAGGCAACCCTTCATGGCCCGAATACTGGACTATGCAACGCATTCAGACCAAACGCGAATTTATGGGCTACCGGGCCTTTGAAAAGGAATACATGAATAACCCCATCAAAGAAGGTACAGTCTTTCGTAAAGACTGGATTCGCTGGAAGAAAATATTTTCGCTTGACCGCTACGAAAAGATTGTGGCTTATTGTGATCCATCCTTTAAAGGCAGCACACAAAACGACTATAAGGCGATTAAGGTTTGGGGCAAGATTGGAACAGAGTTGCACCACATAGCCGCCTTTGTTCGCCAATGTTCGGTTAGCGAAATGGTGCGCTGGTTCTACGACCTGCACGAACGTATGCCGGAAGGTGTGATATGCGAATACTACATAGAAGCAAATTTCCTTCAGGATATTCTTTTGGATGAATTTACAACGGAAGGAAAGCTACGGGGCTACCAATTACCTATTCAGGCGGACAAACGCAAAAAGCCTGATAAGTTTGCCCGTATTGAAGCCGTTTCGCCTCTGTGGGAACGTGGTTTTGTCTTTTACAATGAAAAACTGCAAAATGATCCGGATATGTTGGCCGGGATAGAACAAACCCTTTCAATCGAAAAAGGAAGCCGGACGCATGACGACGCGCCGGATGCCGACGAAGGGGCTATTTATATCCTTCAAAAATATACAAGAATACAAGAGTATCAACCCAGCTTCGGCATGCGCCAAAGCCCTAAAAATTCATGGTAATATGATTAAGTTATTCAAAGAAATCGTGTTCAATTACAGAGTAAAAAGAGCCGTTAAGATGGCTAAAGAGTTGTCACAAGTGAGCAAACGCAAGTACATTGTCCTAATGGTGGCCGGTGTCCCTAAAGTCTATTCCAAACAGGAATTAAAGAACCTGATACAAAGACGTGTATTCAAAAAAGGCACAACTATTCAGGACTTAGAAAGACGGGCAATCATTATAACAGGCCCGGAAGCTACACCGGCAGCGTCGGACTGTGCAATGTATCGTGGAAATAGCACAATGATAGAACGTATATTATAGCCTATGTTCCTAACAGAAAACGACTACATCGTAGCTTCGGCGGATGCTTTGACAATCTTTCAACAAAGCACACCGGAGAAACGCGAGAAGGCCGAAAAAATGGCTATTGAAGAAATCGCCGGTTACTTGCGTAGCCGATACGATACCGGGCTTATTTTTTCGGCCGTTGATGACAATCGAAACGATGTCATAGTTATGCACGCCTGCGATATAACGCTGTATCATCTTACATCATGGCTTCCCGGAAAGATGGGGCGCGAAATAAGAAAAGAGCGTTACGAACGGGCGATTAAATGGCTGGAAGAAGTTCAAGCCGGAAAGGTTACGCCGAATTTACCAACCTGTACCGGTGAGGATGGAGAGGAAGATATAAACAACCCTGTGAAATGGGGTTCGGGAAAAAGCAATACTTATATTTGGTAAGATGGGTAATAAAAAACGCATAAGTAACGACCTGTGTGTAGGTGGGTTTAACCTCGCGAAAGATAATGACCGGAAACGGCTTAGTTCCATGATGGTGGAACTAAAGCTGCAAGCGGATGCACTTACGCAAAAAGACTTGAAAAATTGGCGGCAAGCGTGGCAAATGGCGTTGAATATAGAAAATCCACGCCGCGGCCCTCTGTATGATATTTATACAGACGTAGATGCAGATTTACACCTGACCGGTTGCGTCGGCCAGCGCAAAGGCTTTGTTCTAAAGAAAAGTTTTAAGTTGGTAGACACCAAAGGAAAAGAGAATGAAGAAGCGACAAAACTGTTTGAAACGGGATGGTTCAAAGAATTAATAGATTACATTCTTGATAGCCGCTATTGGGGGCACTCGCTTGTTCAATTGGGCGATGTGGTAAATGTTGACGGGAAATTACGCTATCAAAACGTGGAATTAATACCACGCAAACACGTAATACCGGAGTACGGTGTTATTATCCGCGAACAGGGCGACGAATGGAAGCAGGGGTATGATTACAGGAACACCCCCTTATCTGATTGGGTAATTGAGGCCGGAAAACCCAAAGACCTCGGTTTGTTCCTGAAGGCAGCGCATCAGGCAATACCCAAAAAGAATATGCTGGCATTTTGGGATCAGTTCGGGGAAATATTCGGTATGCCTATCAGGATCGCAAAGTCAACGGCCCGTGATCCGAAAGACCGGTCACGCATTGAAAACATGCTGGCTTCTATGGGCGCGGCTGCGTGGGGGCTATTCCCGGAAGGGACGGAAATAGATATTAAAGAAACAACACGGGGCGATGCCTTTAATGTGTATGACAAACGCGTTGACCGTGCCAATAGTGAAATGAGCAAAGGTTTGCTTAACCAAACAATGACTATTGATAACGGTAGTAGCTTGTCACAATCAGAGGTGCATCTTGAAGTGTTTGAAAATGTCATTGAGAGCGACGCCGATTTAGTTAAGGATATAGTCAACGATCAACTGATTCCACGAATGATTAAGCACGGCTTTCCACTCAAAGGCTTATATTTCGTGTACGATGAAAGTATAGACTATACGCCTGAACAACAGGTGTCGTTTGAAACAATGATTGCCGACCGGTTCGAAGTTGATCCAAAATATTTTATAGACAAATACAATATTCCTATTGTCGGAAAAAAGCAGGTACAAACGCAACAACTCACAAGACCTTTTTTCGACTAAGCCCCGACACGTATGCGGGGCTGCACAAAAGGGCGGCAGAATTATACGGAAATACCAACCTGATATTATCCGCTGATAATTACCCGGACACTTCCGGCGTTGAATCCGCTTTTAACAGGGCCGCAAAGTGGTTGCATGATAACCGCATATTTGGAACGGATGCACTTCGGGAAGATGCCGTTGTCGGATTGATTAACGAAACAGCCTCTTTCTTGTCTAAAGGTATAGAACGGGGCTTAGAGGAATGTTCGCCATCGGAAACAATGGTAAACAGTCTACGCGAAAGTGTCGGGGTATTTTCCGGCTTTAAAACCTTTCACGAAATGAAAGAAGCCGCCGGAATGCTTTTAGATGAAAGTGGCAATATAAAGCCATTCGAACAGTATTATAAAGACGTTCAAACCCTGAACGAAACCTATAATAAGTTCTATCTAAAAACCGAATACGATTTTACCGTCGCCAGTAGCGAGGCGGCCGCACGGTGGGAGGATCAGCAGGACGACGGGGAAGGCCGGTATCTATTGCAATACCGGACGGCAGGGGATAAAAAGGTAAGAAAGGCGCACCGGGAACTGGAAGGAATAACCCTACCGGCTTCCGATCCTTTTTGGGATAGCTATTACCCGCCGAACGGCTGGCGTTGTCGTTGTACCGTTGTAAAAGTACGGGCCGCTAAATACCCGGCAACAAACAGTAAAGAAGCCATCGAAGCCGGAAGCAAGGCAACGGCAGGTAAATACGCCGAAATGTTCCGCTTTAACCCCGGAAAGCAAAGGGCCGCTTACCCGGCTTATAACTCGTACACCATTTCAAAATGCAATGTGTGTTCTAAAAATGATTTAAAGCTGGCGAAGAAACCCGATAATGAACTTTGCGCCGCCTGTCAAATTATCAGGGGACAGGCAAAGTTTATACCTGAGCACACCAAAAAAGGAGAACTACGGGTACACCTTGCACATGGGGAAGGTGAACGGGCCGAAAACATAAGGATCGCCCGGTATTTTACCGATAAGTACGGCCAAGAAATAGACCTGTTACCAAGAAGCAATACCGAAAAATGTGCGGACGCTTATAACCGGACACTTAAACAGTTGCAAGAATATAAGCAGAACAGCACACCAACAAAGAACGCCATCGACGCGGCGTTAAGGGATGCCAACCAAAAGGCGGATCATGCCGTTTTGCTGGTTTCCTCTGATATTTCGGAAAGTGATTTAACGCGAGGTATTAAGGGGCGAATGTTACAGGCTAAAAGGTTGCAAACTGTCACCATCGTAAAAGATGGGAAAGATGTTGTTTATACCAAAGAACAGATATTGCAAAAGGGCTTTAAAGCAAGCTGGGCCGACTTGAAATAATCAAGTCAGCCCAGCAAGGGAGGCCGGGGGAATATTGCGATTCCCTCAACCGACACAAAGATAGGAATAATTAATTAATTCACAAAGGTATGGACGGTAATTTTAAACGCGAAGTAATTGACCGGTCGTTAGATGATATAAAGGTCGAGTTAGACGAAGAGTTCGACCGTAATTTTGAACGTAAGTCTTTCTTTAACGAAAAGGAATGGCCGGAAAGAAAGTTCGACGACGGTGTCGGATCACTTATGCAGCGAAGCGGCGGACTAAGAGGTAGCATTCGTTCCCGGAAACGTGGCGTTGAACTTGCCTATTCTTCATCAAAGCCATACGGGCGCATACATAACGAAGGTGGGGAAATAAAAGTTACCCGGAAGATGAAAGGCTATTTTTTTGCCCGGTTAAAAGAGATTGAAGGGAAATACACATTTAAAAAGGACGGAGAAAAAAGGAACAACAAACAAAACCGCCAGCTTTCGGATAAAGAGCAATTTTATAGGGCTATGGCATTAAAAAAGGTCGGTTCAACAATCACCATGCCGGAACGCCGGTT
>ERZ773155.2338-NODE-2338-length-14538-cov-40.027757_pt1 | contig 14538 bp, 9 predicted proteins | sample MGYA00511262_ERZ773155 | MGnify/ENA primary metagenome ERZ773155 (study PRJEB29015, sample SAMEA2737828) | human gut metagenome | biome: human gut; feature: human-associated habitat; material: faeces | place: China | collected 2012 ... | reverse complement strand
TACGACTATAACCCCTATAGTTGTACAACCATAACTCTACAGTTGTACAACCATAGCATGTATAGTCGTACAACTGTAACTTTATAGTCGTACAACTATAGGTCTTTTTCTTAATATAGAGCAGAAAACGGGGATTTCCAGTCTTTCAAACCCCTCGTTTTTGTCGCTAGATTCCAAACTTGTAGGTATATGAATTTTGGTTATAAATATTGACGGGAGGTATTTTTGCAATTGTAATTTAAACTAAAAAAAGGAGGAATAAGGCCTTATGGAAAATGGGGAAGATGTTCCCGAATGGCTGAAGAATGGGGATTATGAGTTTGAGTATAATATTATAAGATAAGATCAGTTGTGTGTCTGATTTAGCAAAGAGGGTGTGTCATAAGTAAATGATTCACCCTTTTTTGTTTGTTGGAATGTTACTGATATGTTGTTGGAAAACATAATATAAGTTGTTAGAAAAGATAGTATATGTTTTTGAGTTAGTTAGTATCTCCGGTCGCACAACAGCTGTTGTGCGCTTGCATATCAGCTGATATGCGCTTGCACAATAGGTGATGTGCATGCGTAGGTCAATTGTTATGCGCCAACTATAATTTAGACTTATGACGCCTCCTTTTTGTCATTTGGTACATACGGAATGGTATTTCATACAAGGTAGGTTTAGATATTTGGAGGATAGAAATAATCTTCTTACTTTTGCACTCGTAATCGGGAAGCGATGGAAAGAAAGAATCGTGGAACGAGGAAAATGAAGTATAACCCTTTAATATATAATAAGGTATGAAGAAGATTATGATTTCGTTGATGATGGTAGCTGCTGTCACCACAACCTGTTTTGCAAAGAGTAACAACACCGAGGTGGCAAATGCCGTAAAGAGTGTAGCCGATCAGGTAAAGCAGGCTCCATCCGGTACAGTGTATGGTGTAGTTGAGAACACCAAGCACCACATCACCGTAGCTACTCCTTTCGGAAAGTACACCATAGAGAAGAAGGACGGCGGCGTCAGCTTTATGGGAATGTCGGCGAAGCTGGTATCATCGAAGAATGGCATTTATAAAGTCAAGACATCCCTTGGTAATTTTACGTTGAATGCCGGAAAGGGAACGGTGGTGAAGAACTAAACGGAAAAGGAAGATAGAAAATTGGCTATATTTGATAGATTTCTGTCGTAACTTCTAAAGAGAGCAGGACTAGTTTTGAAAAGATGGGGAAAGAATGTTGGCAGAAGCCATATACGTGAACTCATTTCGGTAAGAGACACGATTATGGAGAGGAAAGACAATGTGCCAATTATTTCAAAATAGATCTACCAATGCTTCTACAGAATCTTTCAACTCTAAGCTGAAAGGCTTTAGGGCACAAGTGCGTGGGCTGGCAGTCATGCCATTCTTCATGTATCGTACGGTCATGATATTTGGTTAGGAACCCTTCAACATCCTTCTTCTTGCGTGTACACGTCCTCTCATTACTGAATTATCAGATAAATTGAGGCTGAAACATCCCTTCTGCCTACGACATCCCCTTACCCCACAATGCGACTTGAGACAATACGCAGTATCATACCCATAAGTTATCATCGAAGATACGTTCTTTTCCTTCACGCCAGGGCGATAACTAGAGAACTTCTTGTATGTAGGCTTTGCATCATACAGCTCAGTCTCTATAAACTGTTGGTTGAAATCAACATCATACTTCTTGCCCTCTTTCAGTTGGCCAGATGCAAACATACAAGTGAGTAGTAAAGTGTTGTGGAATTAAGGTTAAATAGTCTTTAATTTTCATTGGGGCGTTGATATTTTCTACCATTTCTTGCCTTTTCTCAATAAAATTCCGTACCTTTGCAATTGGATTGTATAGCCAGATTGCAGTTGTCACTGTAAGGCGAGTTCTTTCATGATAACCGAACCGGCAGCCTACGCCGTGCTGAGTGTAGTGAAGTCAAACATGACCTATCTATACGATAGCAGGCTTTGGGTGAGAAGACAATCTTTTGTCGCAATTTAACGGATTTCTGTCTAGAAAAAAGTTAGCACCGATATGAAAGTCGATGAATGGACATCAGAAGATGTACACACCTCAGGAGGAGGTGAATTCCCTCCTTGCGCTGGACTTACCTCCAACGCCCTCCCCGAAGCTCAAAGCACTGTTTTCGCTGAGAGTTCACAAACAGGGGTGTCCACCAGATATGCACTTTTAACAACAAAGACTAAACAAACCCAAAAGGAAGAAATTCCACATTGGTATGCACTACGCTGTACATACGGTAGAGAAAAAACGGCATACGATTATATGGTTGCTAAGGGCATCACAGCCTTTTACCCTACTACAAGTGTAGTGAAACTAATAAAAGGTAAACGTCAAACTGTTACGGAATCACGTTTGCCAAATATTTTCTTCGCTTATGGTACTGAAAAAGAAATCAAAACCTACGTTTACGACAACGTAAATCTCCCATTCCTTCGTTTTTACTATCGTCACGTCCACGTTGGGCGCAGAATAGAGAAGATTACTATGATAGTTCCAAATTATCAGATGGATAGTCTAAAAATCATCTGTGCTGCCGATACGGAAAATACCATCGTTTCATTAGTTGAAGTTCCAAAATTCGAAAAAGGACAATTGGTTAAGGTTACTGAAGGAGCGTTCAAAGGAGTGATAGGAAGAGTTGCACGCTGGCAAGGACAGCAGAGAGTTGGGGTTGTAGTAGATGACTTGGTGACAGTTGTGACAGCGTATATTCCAAGCGCGTTTATAGAGTTAATAAAATAAATACCTTTTATAACAATGTGGAGTTAAATTTCTCCATGGTTCGAAAATATCCCTCCAAAAGGAGTGGGTTTCCCAGATTTAATTTGTATTTTTGCCATGTCTATCGTAGGATTCTCTTGTTTGTTTTTGCAACACTAAGATAAGTGAATTCTTCGATATGACAAACCCCTGGGCAACTTTTTTGTTGCTCAGGTACTTAAAAAGTTTAATTTATAATAGTGTTGCGGAATTAAAGATTACTTAAAAAATATGGCCAGAATAGCAGATATTCCAAAACTAGCAGCTGAGATAAAGGCTTTGTTAATTAAGTACGATGGTGTACCATCAGCTAATGTTGACAGAAAAGCCTATGCTAAAATTTATGCTAGCTTTAAAAGGTATGCAAACGAACCAGAATTTATCAATTTAATTGATGAATTTAAGCTTAATGTGATAGATAGTCATCTATCCATTGGCAAAGGAACTCGAAGAGGTCCTGGTAATGATGATTTTGAACAGAAGGCAAAGGAGTTGCTTGAAATTGTTCGTCAATATAATGGCATGCCAAGCCAATCTCAAGATAGTGCAGCGTATGCTAAAATCAACTATTACTTAAAACGGTATGGTGACCGAGATGAATTGCAAGAATTAAAGAAATTATGTAATATAGAAAATGGGGGAAGTGCATATTTCAAAGACAAATTAGAAAAAATTGAGCAAGTTTTAAAAGAAGAGAAACGCATTCCTGCTGTTAAGGAGAATCCGTCACAATATTATGCTTGTCGTAACTTATTTAAAAAACATTCAGATCAACCTGATGTTAAAAGGCTGATGTACATCTATGTATCATCATCCTTATTTCCACTGCCTAATACTAAATTTGGGCCAATGCCAGCTCATGAAATGGAGGAAGTGCTTCTCGTACACTCAGAAAGGATAGTTCGTATGAGTGACAATCCTGAATACTATAGATGGAGGCGCGACGTTAACTACGAATACATATGTTTTGTGTACGAAAATTACGGAGTGTTGCCAGCAGAAAAAACTAAACCGATGCAATTTCTTTTACGGGAAATAGAGCATTGGGAAAGATATAATATTGATGCAAATAGTACAAGCCGAAACAATGCATTATTAATGGTTCTTGAAAAACTAGTCGAACTAGGTTGTAAAGAACCATATATTATTCATGCCCTGAATTCGTTGTTAATTAAACTAGATGAACTTAATTGTGCTGTACGTCAACTTGTGATTAATAATGGTTCTTGTGCAATACATTATATTGCACAAGGAGCAATTCCTTCAATGCCTTTGTCAGACAGGTTTGTATATTATTATTTCTATAATTTGCACAATGATAGACCTTTATACAGAGAACAATTACCCTGTTTAGGTGAATTGTATGCAAGTTTTGATAATGCGGCTATATTAAGAGTCCATTACCGCGATCTTTATAAGTGTAAGATTGATCAGCTTAGGACGATGGCTCTAAAGTATAATCGTAATTGGGAAGATTTTCCTCCATTGACACAGGAAGATTGGCAAAACTATGGGATATGTATGTTTTTTATGGCAGAAAAAAGCTCAAAATGGAGTCATCTGACCTTTAATACAGAAACCAACTTTATTGAAAGTTGTTTCCAAGAAGGACATGAATACTTTAATTTTTATAAATCAGACAGTTATTTTAAGTATGCGGATTATGTTCTGTTTTTATTAGAAAATGGTTATAAATTAGGCTCTAAATCCCAAACTGATCTGGTTGATGCTTTCATGCCTGATAAAATATGTCGATATGACTATTATCATCAAGGAATAACAGAAGATGACACAACGACTCTCTATTCTATATTATGTAAAAGAGATGATTGCTTTGTTGATAAGTCAGGTGTCGTATATTCTATGATTAACAACGAAAAATGTTTGCTGATGTTCCCTCCTAAAGCTACATCTGTTCGAATTGCATCAGGTACAAAGCGTGTATATTTCAGAGCTATACTCACATGTAAGGACAGTTTAACTAGTGTTGTTATAAATTCTGGGCTAGAATCAGTAGAGTGTAGTTTTAGTTCTACATGTGATAAGTTAGAAGAAATTATTATACCCAATTCTGTTATTGAAAAATATCAGAAAATATTTTCAAAACACGATGTGGCTAATTTTAAGGATAAGCAAGGAAATGTTATACCTCCAAAAGCTATATTTGAAGGTACTAAGTTAGTTTCTGTGCCATATGGACCATTCTATGAAGTCCCAGAGGGTACAACTGAAATAGCCAAAAGTGCTTTTTCTGGGAGTGGTGTTAAAAAAGTCGTTATTGCAGGTTCGATTAGAGAAATTCATGAGGCTTTATTCTGGTACAACGAAACTGTTGAGGAAATTATCTTGAAGGAAGGTGTAGAAATTCTTCAGGGTGGTAGTATTTTTGGAGAATGTCATAATCTTTACAAGATTCAGCTGCCCTCATCATTGCATAAAATTTCTGGTAGCATTCTAAATAATTCTATCAATGTTAAATCTTTGATATTTCCAGGTGATATCGATTATTTGTATGATGCTTTTAGTGATTCATCGCTTGAGTATCTATGCTTTAAGGGACATGTAGATAAAATTGATAGTAATGCTTTTGGGTTTTGCGGCCACAAGTTTTTTCTTAAGATAATAGAATTTAAGGGTAGTGTTAACTGTATTTCAAATTTCTTCCACTCATGTCCAATGCTAGAAGAAGTAGTAGTTACAGGAAAGTGTAATTCTCTCCATGGATTCGAAGATTTCAATTTAAAAAGGACCCCCGTTCTAAAGAAAATAACGTTATCTAAAGATAATGAGGCTCTATTCTACTCAAAGATACCATCTGAATTTCATTATTTGCTCCACGTACAATAAAATAGGAAGTTGCTAACCCCTATGGGCATGGGTAGTTGCTAATAGTGTTGCGGATTTTAAGAATATATAAAATTTGGAGGACGTTGGATATATATATATGACAAAGATGCGTTCTGGAGAGATTTTTTCTATGGAATATTCTATAGATATGTTTGAACAAAGAGTATAACATTGGTAAATAATATATTATGGCAGATTTAAAAAATGTTCAGCCACTTAATGATTTTGATTGGGATGCCTTTGAAAAAGGCACGTTCAATGAAGATAAAATCGAAGTTATTTCCGAATACAAGCAGGGAGTGGCTATTGTAAAGAAAAATAATCTATTTGGTGCTATAATGGTAGGTGGAAAAGAAATCATTAAACCAATATATGAAAAGTTAAGTGATTTCGATTGTGGATATGCAAAAGCATCATATACCATACATATAAATGGAGTAGAAAAACAAGAAGAACGAAGCATTAACATGTCTGGGCAGATATGTGTAATGCATAATGAAAATGAAGTTTATCTCCCTGAAGAATATGATTGGGGTATGGATTTCGATGGTAATCTTTGCGTTGTTATTAAAAATGGCCTATATGGGGTTATTGATTCCAATTTTAACACTATACTAGACTGTAGTTATACCCATTTTGATAGTTATATCAATGGGTATGCAACTTTTGAGGGTACTGAAAAAACTGTAATGATAGATACCGAAGGCCGAATTTGTTATTGTCTAGAAAATATCTACACAGATGGCTATAAAATTATTAGTAGTTTAACCGATGGCAAATTTTATGGGCTGTTAAATGAAAAAAACAATCTTGTACTACCAGTAAAGTACGATAATCTTAATAGGCTAAAATGTGGCTTGTTGGTATCAAAGACTGATAATCAACAGTATAGCTTCATTAATCCTTTAGATGGTCTGATAAAAAAGACTATAGAGTGTGACGATGTATATGATATTTCTTCAGTGTTTTTTGCCATTAAGGCAAACATTGGTGCAACAAAGAATAGTACTTTATTCTACGATAAAGAATTTTGTGAACTAGAAACTATACCTTATTGCATTGACAATATCAGACAGAATAAAGAATCGGTTTTATTTAAAGTAAATGGATTGTCCATTGAATGCACTTGTGAGGGAAATTTATTTGTTCTCCCACAGTTTACAAACGGATGGTCTCAAGTACCAATTTGTGTTTCTAGAAAGTCAATTCGTTTAGACTATCTTAAATATAGACATGAATACCTGGCAAAAGGTTATGAGAAAATAATAGATGAAAATAACAAAGTGGGAATAGCAGATATTGAAGGAAATATAATCATATCTCCTAAGTATGATTATATTAATTTCGCTTGTAAAGATTTGTTTGTTGCAGCTATTCCTAACCAAGAAGATAACAATCATTTAGTATTTGGTGTAATAGACAATTTCGATAATATTAAAATACCATTTAAATATGGCTTTCTGCTATACGTCGTTGGTGAAGTGTTTGCATTTACAATGGATGAAAAATACCCTGTAAACAACTATAATATAGATAAATATTATCATGCTATGCTTCTTAGTAAGGACGAATCCTATATAAAAGATATTTCATATGGTATTGTCACTATAAAAAATGGAGAATTAACTAAATCCAATATAAAAAAAATACGTTTCACAGAAAATAACGATAAGTGGCTTATTGTCGGCATATTAAGTATGGGTAAACATGAGACATACCCTGATCTCAAGTATGGCGTATTGGGAATTGACGGAAACTATTTAATCTATCCATGGTATTCTTTAATTACATTTGACAAAGACATTAATCGTTTCTCTGTTTCTTTGAACAGAAATAATCCGTATGCATCAAAACAAATTATTGACGAAAAAGGTAATCTTATAACACATGATGTCAACGGCTCCATATTATTAGTACCTTCTCATATTGCACAAACGTGTGGAAGTTTTTCAGATGATGGTATTGCCGAAATCGTAAAGGATGGAATAATAGGACATATCAATCGTAAATTTGAGATTGTGTCTTTTTTTAATGATCATTATATTGAGATTCCGAAACAATACGATTTTGCACTAAACTTTGTTTATGGCTATGCTTCCGTCAAAAAAAATGATAAGTATGGTATTATTGATTCAAACTGTAAAGAGGTTATACCTTGTAAATATGACGAAATAGAAGCAATAAGTCCCAATTATTTAAAGTTTCAAGAGAATAATCAGTGGGGCATTATGGACTTCCTGTTAAATATTATCATAGAACCATTATATGCTAATGTCGCGTCCTGTATTGAAGAAAAGTTTGTTGTTTCATTGGCATCAACAAAGCAGAATGGGTTAAGTACACAGCATTCTCATAATTATGGAGTAATTGATTCTCATGGTACCATTTTAATTCCACATAAATATCACGAAATAGAACCCATATCTCATGAAGGTAATATATTATGGATAGTAACTAGCTCCGTTGGTTATAGTCAATACAAAAAAGGAGCATTTGATAATCGCCAGGAATTGGTTATTCCTATCATTTTTGATGATATTGTAGTCAACGACGATAAACTTGAATGTAACGTATTTGAAAAATCATATAATGCCTGCAAAACTGTACAATATTCTGCAAAATATAATTTTGTAGGTCAACAGATTCTGCTTATAGATAAAGGAAGGAAAGTTAGAGTTCCTAAAGAATATATGCTTGCATATTCTAGTGGACTATCAATGCTTCGAGTCATGAAAAATGAAAAATGGGGATTAATTCACATCGATAATTCCATTTTAGTAGAACCACAATATACGTACATAGACAAATTTCAATATTCTTATGCGATCATTGGTAATTTAATGACGTATCATTGCCTTGCGTAGGAAAATTTATTGGAAAATACGCTATAACATGTAGAACCATAGAGTTCGAAAATAATAAAATAAAACTAAAGGGTATAGGAGTTATAGATATAAATGGTAATAGTATATTGTCCAATGACTATGATTATATTAAATTATTCAACACCCAATATGCGCGTGTAACTAAAGGTCATATACGTGGAATTGCCAATTTAGAAGATAAAAGCGTTAAGTTTTTCGATAATCTCACTATCAAACATGCTTGGGAAATAGATGTATACGGTAGAATGGTTTATACGGAAAATGGGAAATATATTTCATCCGATGATGATTGGAATTCCAACTCTAAGGAGGAATATGATGGTAACCGAGGAGTTGTTTCTAATGAAGGTATACTAGTTCCTCATGGGATTTATGATTCCATTATATTACTAGAAAATGGATTGATAAAAGTTGCAAATAAGGACAACACGCTTTATGGGTTATTAGATAAAAATGGCAAAGAAATACTTCCTGTCAAATATACTTCCATATCCTCCTTTATTAGGGACCAAGCCATTGTTAGCTTAGGTGGAGAATTAGAAGGTTGGCAGCGAAAAATTCGTAATGCCAAATGGGGTATTATAAATTCAAATGGTGAGTTCATCCAAGAATGTACACTTGATGAGAAACCTGAAATTAAATATACTTATGAAGATTCGAATGATGACGAACATGTAGTAGATGCAGGGCAGCTCAAAGATATACTAAGCGACTATATACCCCAAAAAGAACCTAGTTATTATGAATATTACAGTTGTGGGTATTATGACGATGATGGCCGATATAGCAAGTACGGAGAATACAATGGCTATGATGACCAAACGATTGGCGAAGCATTTGAAGGTGACCCCAGCCTAACGTGGAACATAGATTAAAGGTACAATGACGATAGCACTGTATCGGTACCACGCATAGCGTTGTAATCGGTACCATGCTATCACTGCAATCGGTACCGCTTGTATCGCTGCAAACGGTACCAAGATTTCAGTTCTGCTTTTCAATTTCATGAATGGTACAACCATCAAGGATTTGATGTTGTAGGCAATGAAGAAGCTTATTGCTACCTATTTCATTTATAAACGAAACTGTTGTAGAATTTAATAAAACGTTTGAACAAGAATGAATTATTTTAAATTGTTTGCCAATTTAGTAAAAGCTATGGTGAAGTCATAGAGAACTCGTCAGGATGTTCTTATCGGATGCCCTAAGGTTCAGCAGCCACACTATGATCTCTTACGTTTCCTGGATGCTCAGAAGTTTGCTTATGCCCAGGCTTTGAGAGAACTGAAGACAGACCGAAAGCAAAGCCATTGGATATGGTATATCTTCCCGCAACAGAAGGGACTCGGACATAGTTACAATTCAAAATACTATGGCTTGGATGGCGAGGGTGAAGCCAGAGCCTATGTTGAACATGAAATTCTGGGTGATAGACTCCGTGAATGCTGCAAGGCGCTCTTGCTCCACAAGGATAAGGACATCAAATATATCATGGGAAGCGGAATTGACGTGCTGAAACTCAAAACTTCTATGCGTCTCTTCAATAAAGTGAGTCCTAATGATGTGTTTGGAGAAGTATTGGATGTTTTCTTTTAAAAACGTTCAGAAAAGTCTTTATCAGGGAACAATAATGTAAAGTAATATACGAAACTATATTTTCCCCATCGACGATAAGGATTATGGTGATGGTGAAATGGTAGAAGATAAAAATATAGCGAGCAAAAGGGAGTAATCCTTCTGCTCGCTAAGTTTTTATAGTTTCCTTTTGAATTGTCTCAATAATGCTTGTTGAGAACGTTTGGTGTACCAAAGATACAATAGCGTATGTCTTCTTGGGTTGGTGGTAATACTCGTATGTTTACCATTCGAATTCGTTTTTGAAATCGGCCATCATTTCTAGAAAGTCAACGGCATTGCCTGTTCTTGCATATTCTTCTTCATGAGCTAAGACATGATTCGCCAACTCGTCATTATTGCATGATGTCATAAAAGGATATTCTTCGGATTCGTTATGAGCCTCTGTTGCATAATCGTGACGATAGGCAACTGTTGGTTCTTGAACGGTACAGCTATCCTCGAAAAAGCGTTGGGCTTTATCGTTTAATCGTTCTTTTGAGTTTGACATTATTTTAGTCATATTGTAATCCTCCTTAATTTTGGTTACTCTAATATGTTGCAAAATTACGATTAATATTTGAAAGTACCAAAGTTTTTTCGCTTTTCTTATGAATAATCCTAAAGAATTTGAGTTTCGTACTTTCAGCCCCCCATTTCATACATTTATCCCCCAACTTTCTATGCTGTTTCGGATAAATTCATTATCTTTGTCCCCTGAAAACAACTAAAAGATAAAATGTAATGAAGAAAGGATTAAAATATACTTTGATTTCCTTAGGCAGCCTGGGTGCTTTGGCAGGTGTTGGCCTGGGAATCATGTATGTGGTTTCACCATATAAGGTGAAGCGCTGGTTGGGTATCGCTTCATCTTATTCTGATGTGTTTGTTGATAGATTGAAAGGGCAACCTTATACTCGTGGCGGATATGACGGCATTGATGTATCGAAACACAATGGAGTTATCAAGTGGAAGGAAATAGCGAAGAACAAGCGAATCAAGTTCGTTTATATCAGAGCTACACATGGTAAGGGATATGTGGATCGACATTATCGCCGAAATATCAGACTGGCTCGTAAATATGGGTTGAAGGTGGGATCTTATCATCTGATGTCTGCCGGCTCTTCTGCAACAGCTCAGTTCCGGGATTTCCAAAAGATGGTGAAGAAAAGTGAGCAGGACTTGATTCCTGTATTGGATGTGGAGGAGAAAGGCATCCAGGGAAGATGGAAGGGACGACAGCTGCAGGATAGCATACAGGTGTTTGCTGACTTGGTGAAGAAACACTATGGTAAGTATCCTATCATCTATAGCAACGAGAGCTTCTATAATAAGGAGATGGGGGCGAAGTTCAATCGCTATTATCTCTTCATCGCCAATTATAATTCCCGACAACCCTCTATCGACGGCAGAGGAAAGTGCAATATCTGGCAGTATTCAGAAACCGGACATTTGCATGGTATTGGAGAAAGGGTAGATTTAAGCAGATTCATGAATGGTACAACCATCAAGGACTTGATGTTGTAACAAATAATAAAAATGTACCAAGTTATTTTTTTATCATTACGTAAGGAAAACGCCCTTTGTTAGAATGTTACTGCTAACAAAGGGCGGTGAGCTGATTATGCCAAATGATTTATTGTTCTAAAGTCTTTGGATAGCAATCGCAATACTTCAGCATTCATCTCTGTTGGGGTAAAACCTCGTACAGCTCGTTTATTGAATACATCTGTTTGTTTGGCTTTATCTATACCTGGGTCTATATCCCAATTTCCGTTAGTGGTTTGGTAATAGTAGTACTTGCCATTTGTGAAGCCTCTATTTTCTGGATTCTCTCGCATCCATAAGTTTTTTATGAAATTATGGATGTTTGGGGCTGGCTTCGACTATGGAATTTTTCTACCGTCTTTGGTATATAGGAATGTCTGTCCTTTTACTGAGGCGAGCCCAATAAAAGGCTTATTGGTAACTATATTCCACCACTAGCCCTTTTTCTTTTTTAATATTGTTTGATTACTCTTTTCCATTTTTTTTATTCTTGTTTTTTGCTTCTGCATCTATAATATAGTTTATTCTTGCTGAATCAGGTCCAATCCATTTTTGGTTGATAGAGTCGTACCTGTTGTTATCTAACCAATTCTCAGCGTTGGAGACTATTTCGTAATGTCCAAAGCCAAGGAAGTTTTGTAGCGAATACCATTGACGACAGCCCGTTAGGAAACTGACCGCTACTATTGAAATGAAAAAAAACTTCTTCATTTTAAAAATTTTATTGATATAAAAGTAATCTGTTAAGTGTAATGCTCTTCCTAACAGAAGAACAAATCATCTAATATGGAAATCAAGTTTGCGGTTTTGGTTCTCGCAAAAACTTGTGAGTAGTTTTTTTTATGCATGGCTACATAGACCATGACCAAGAACAACCTATCGGATGCTGTTGGCTTTTTATGTCTGCAAAGTTACTCATTTTATTTTGAATAACCAAATTTTTCAAATGATTTTTATATTATCAGTGATTATTGTTAGATATCGCAAACTAAATGTGGAATTCTTTGCAGCTATGATTTTTTTTTGTATCTTTGTCCCCAGATATAAGTACTTAAAGTATATTGTAAGATGGCTGCATTGAAATTATACCCTGTGGGAATCCAAACTTTTGAGCGAATTCGAAAAGAAGATAAACTCTATGTTGATAAGACGGAATACATTTACAGAATGACGCATTCTGGTGGATGTTATTTCTTCTTGAACCGACCACGCCGTTTCGGAAAGTCATTATTGACTTCAACTTTTCAAAGTTATTTCGAGGGTAAGAAGGATTTGTTTAAAGGGCTTGCCATCGAAAAACTGGAGCAGGAGTGGACGGAATATCCTGTGCTGCATTTTGATATGTCGGGTGGCAAGCATCTGGAAAAGAAGGAGTTGGAAGATTATTTGGGCTATCAATTGGCTAATAAAGAGGCTACGTATGGTATTACAACACCTCAGAATGGAGCAAATAATCGTCTGACCGATTTGATTCTGACTGCTTATCGAAAGACAGGCAAGCAAGTGGTTGTGCTCATCGATGAGTATGATGCTCCTTTGTTGGATGTAGTACACGAGGATACTTCCTTGCAGGTTCTTCGCAACGTTATGCGCAATTTCTATAGTCCATTGAAAATGTGCGAGCCTTATCTCCGCTTTGTCTTCTTGACGGGCATCACCAAGTTTTCGCAGATGAGTATCTTTAGCGAACTGAATAATATCTCGAATGTGAGCATGGATGAGGAGTATGCTGGAATTTGTGGTATAACCAAGGAAGAACTGGTGACCCAAATGTCGGCAGATGTTGATGCTTTGGGCGAGAAGTTGGGCAAGACAAGAGAGGAGACGCTTGCGGCTCTTCGAGAGTACTATGATGGTTATCATTTTGCAGATGTCTCGCCTGACGTATTCAATCCATTCAGCTTGCTCAATGCCATGTCAAAAGGCAAATTAGATTACTATTGGTTTGCCTCTGGTACACCTACTTACTTGATCAACATGCTCAACAAGTTCCAGGTGATGCCATCTGAGATAGGTGGCAGTGAGGCTGATAAGTCGGAGTTTGATGCTCCAACCGAGAAGATGACCACCATCATGCCGTTGCTCTATCAGAGTGGCTACATCACCATCAAGGGCTATGACCCAGAGACGGAACTCTATCTCTTGGACATTCCGAATAAGGAGATTCGTGTGGGCTTGTATCGTTGTCTTTTACCTTATTATATAGGTATGAATACGGTGAAGGGTACCACCACAATCGCCAAGATGTCTGCTGCCATTCGTCATAACAAGATAGATGAGGCTCTGGAAATGCTCCAGACTTATCTCGGCACGATTCCTTATTGCGACAATACGGATTATGAGGGGCATTATCAGCAGATGATGTATGTCATCTTCTCCATCCTCGACAATTATGTGGATGTGGAGGTTCACACGCCAAAGGGACGTGTCGATATGGTGCTCCGTACTGCCACCCATCTCTACCTCTTTGAGTTGAAACTAAACCAAAGTGCTGATGTGGCAATGAAACAGATAGACTTGAAGGAGTATGCGAAGCGTTTCGCCCTCTGCGGTCTGCCAATTGTGAAGGTGGGCATTAACTTTGATGTGGAGACGCATACCATCAAGGATTGGAAGGTAGAAGATAAATGATAGAATTCAAGCAGCCGTTTGGGCATCGCTTCATCTTATTCTGGTATCTTTATTGATAGATTGAAAGGGCTACCTTATACTTATCATTGATGTCTGCCGGTTCTCGTAATTGCAACTATTTTACTCCGTTTTTATGCATATTCTTGCAGAAAAGTAAGCAAAAAAGGTAAATTTGCAGCAAAAAGCAATAATTTTTGGGAATTTATGCTTGATATTGTAGAA
>ERZ773155.2332-NODE-2332-length-14588-cov-16.710727_pt1 | contig 14588 bp, 18 predicted proteins | sample MGYA00511262_ERZ773155 | MGnify/ENA primary metagenome ERZ773155 (study PRJEB29015, sample SAMEA2737828) | human gut metagenome | biome: human gut; feature: human-associated habitat; material: faeces | place: China | collected 2012 ... | reverse complement strand
CAATGCCGCCTTGATATATGACAAAAGCCAGCACCCCCGAAGGACTGCTGGCTTTATGCCCGAATGAATTGGCCGGAAACAAAAAAAGTGCCATTTGCAATAACGCAAATGACACTGTGATAACTTTGTTAAACTATGCTTGGATCAGAACCAAACTTGATACTTACATAGGTAGCATAACAGAAAACTTCGCAATAGTCAATCCATTCGCCGGAAAAGGGCATTTTCAGCACAAATCAATTTACATTCTTACTTCACAAATCGAAAATTTGCAGTCGGAATGTAAACGCATATTAGTTTAAGCTATCGCAGGCTTTCGTGCATCAATATAGGGATTGATGTCATGAATGATATAGTTTGTGCCGGTGGTGTGAGGCGCCTCGCAGCAGGCGTACAGGTAATCCCACACGCGATATTTACTGAACAGCTCGTCAAGCTGTCTGCCGGTCAGCTTCTTTGCTTATTTGTACTGCTCGGCACAGAATATCATGAATTTCCCCTCTTTTGTCATGCTGTGATCACGGCGTTTCGGGATTTTAGGTAGATATCAATATCATTGTTAATGTACTGATATCCGGTTGTATGAAGAACATCGTAAAACTCGTTCAAGTAATCAAACACTCCGTAACGGCGAAACAGTTCTGCAGTCTGTTTACCCGTCAGAGATTTATGCACCTTATAGCTTTCAAGGCAAAACACAGAAAAAGCAGTTTCTTTGCTCATGGTTGTTCCCCCTTACACATCGGGAAATTCGATTTTTCCCGTTTTTTCTTCCTGCTCAAAAAGCAGATACAGCATATCCGTGCTGTATTGCCAGACTTTCGTTTCCTCCTGCTCAAGAGTGGCATACAACTTTGAATTGTACAACTTTGTGATTGCGTCATTTTCGGATATATTTTTCTTTTTTGCGATCATCCCTACAAGGTCAGCACTGATGTAGGGCATAATTGCTGCAAATTGTTCCTGTCCCATATCATTGTTCCTCCGTTCTGATTTCTTTTGAATCAATAAAGCGAATATAGGAAAGCATCTTTTCTGTATGGAATGTCCATTGATCCTGTAAGGCCTCTGTCTTCAGCCGTTTTACCGTTTCGTCTGCATCAAGTACGCCGGTTTCAAAAAGCCGGATAGAGCGATATACATTATCATCCGCTACCGGACCGATATGCATATCAAACATCTTTTCCGGCGTTTCACCGCGGCGGTTTCTGACGACAAATTGCAGCCACTCCATATCGGCTCGATCAAAACGATGTATCTTCGCTTGCTCCTGCGCTAAAGCAAAATCAAATTCGTAGATTGAAACATAGCCGATATTCTTGCTCTCTCTGCGCATTTTGATTTTTGCCCAACGCTCTGCTTGATGCTCAGATGTGGTCGTATAAAAGCCTGTTCCGAAATCAAGGAATGAATCGCTGATGCGGATCTCCGGCTTTTCAACGAGTACCGTGCTTCCGTGATAAATAATCATGCGAGTTCCTCCAATAGTTTATGAATGGTCTTCTGCTCCTGCTTCAGCGCAGAAAGCATTTCTGTATAATGCTTCCGAAGGGCAAGCTTTTCGCGGATTGTGTCAACCGTCTCAGTATCTTTGCCAATATATTTATCGTACAGCTTGCCATTCTCTCGGTATCTAAGATAGTAGTATCCGTTTTTGCGGCAGGCAATCGAACCCTTGGGAAGTGTTCCGATTAGAGATTCGTATTGAAGAATCATCTGTTCATTGCGAACAGCTTCCTTCTGCACCACGGAATCAATCAGCATTGCTCTCACCTCGGCTTTATTATACCACACAAATTGCAAAATATCAATAGGTATGTGTGGTAAGATGAAAGCCGCTCTTGTCCGGCCAGCCATTAGCGGAACTATGACAAAAAGAAAAGCGCCTGGATATTCCAACGACCGTGTTATTCCCACCAACTATTTGAGATAAACTTATATGATTAAATTAAGGCAACCGAGTTGACCCAAACAGAACTCGGTTGCCTTTGTCTTTTCCGCTTATTGCGTTTTGCCGTTGTCTGATTTAAACGCTGTCGATCACCGAAGCAAAGTAGTTCTCGGAAACCGAGTCGAACGAGAAAGCGTCGATAAGACCCTCGCGCTTTGCCTGCTGTACTTCCTCGGAAAGGTTTTTGTTGCTTTCGTCATCCACAAAAGAACGACTCGACAGTTTTCCGTGCTGCGTTTAACCTTATCACGGATCGCCATACGCTCGGAGAACATCCAGGGCGAAAACATTTTGCCCTCCATTAAAAGCACATCCGGCCGATGCGTTTTGCACCACTCGGCGGTGGAATCCGGCGACTCGGAGATCACAACCTGGCAATCGTCCAGCTTTTGCATCAGCATTCACTCCATGGTGTGCGCATGGATATTGCTCTGAATGTCCAGAACGATCTTTTTCATCATTTATCACTGCCTTTTCGAATTAAAACAATTGCCAAAATACCCCCGCCAATCACCACCGCGGCAATAATGGCAACAATCCACCACGGAAAAGAAAACTCATTGCTCTCCGCAGGAGAAGTTTGTTCTGTGCTGTTTTCGCTATTTTCTTTTAGATCGGTGCTCCTGTCTTTATCTGGCTCAACGCTGCTTTTTTCATCAACGTCGCTTTCAAGACTCTCGCTGTATTTTACCGGCTCTGTCTTAGTTGCCTTACAAACAAGGCAGCTATAAGTCTTTTCGCCATCGGCTTTGGGAGAAGGTTCCCGGGTTATTGTTCCCGCATCCCAATTATGCCCGGCAGCAGGAACTTCAGCCCGTTCGGTAACACCGCAATCACATTCCCGTGTCTTAATGCCTGCCTTCGTACAGGTTGGCTTTGTGGTCACCATCCACTCGCCGAAGCTGTGGGTGTGCGCGGAACTGTTTTCATAAAATTCCACACGGATCAGGCGGCTGTATATTGGCTCACTCTCTAAACCTCCGACCACATTCCAAGCAGCATAACAGTACCATTTCACTCCCAATTCCTCCGGCACCCGATAGCTGTCTGACTCTGCGTAGTCAATGGCACGAATCATTGCCATGGTTTCTTTATCCGTGACATACCATTGATATTTCATCGTACCGCCGTCGGGCACACTGACATTTGTGAACAAGGTAATACCGCCACTGCCAATAGGCATATAACAATCCGGCATTTCCGCTACGATCACGGGCTGTGTCGGTCTCGAACCCGCTGCACTAACCGTTACGGTGGCAGATCCCACAATTGCTAACACCAGCATAATCGCAAAAACAAACCTTTTCATAACTCCTCCTGTGAATTTTTTTATTTTTCTCCGAACTCCAATATCCCCTTGAAATCTGACAAATCCATATCAAAAAGGCCGTTTCCAATCAGATGATTCGGCAATTTTCCCATCTGCCGAGAAAAGATTTCGGTATGATTTCTAATCTTAAAAAGGAAAAATCATTCACTTTTTTCCCAATAGGGATAGTCTGAAAACACAAACTCTCCCGCAGCGTTTTTCTCTGCCGGCAGGTCAACATAGAGCTTGCTGCCGTTTGGCGGCATTTTCACAGCAATCACAACTGCAAATTTTCCGTTGCCTTCATCCCGGACGCTGTCCACACAGCTGTTGTAAGAGGCTTCGCCCTTGCGCCTCTTACAAGCTACATAGACATCGCCCTTATATTCAATCAGTTCTTTATCGGCAAGAGCACGGTTCAACGTTTTATCGGTAAATTCCTCCGAAAAAACCTTTAAGAACTTTTTGCGTACACCTTCAATCGTGTTTATATAATCATACGGAGGAAACATAGGCATATAATTCTTCCGCTTTAGCCGTAGAGGCTTCGCGCTGCCCGGATACTCACCTGCAAAATTCAAGCTCAGCCAAAGGTTTCTCGCTTTATCTGCCATTTTTCTCGCACTTGCGTAGTATAGGACTGTTCCGTCCTCAGGATAAAACTCATACCCATTTACACCGCAAAGGCTTTCCATTATGGCAATCTTATCGTTTTCATAATTTTCCAAAATTGCAATAGCTTTCTCGGAAACATTTTCCACATAAGAAGCTGTTGAATAATTGTCGCGTGCCGTAATAAATCTGACATCTTCGTCCGAAATAAGCCGCCCGACTTCTATTCTGCCCTTATAGGCGTCCGATGAATAGCCGTATGTATCGTTATCAATTATAAAAAAGTGCAGTACACTGCCATTGGTTTTATCAACAAAAAATGACACACAGCCTTCCGAAAACTCTGCCGAAACTGTACCGACCCAGCTTTCCGGAAGTGTAACCTCATAGGTTCCGTCGGTAAATTTTTCTGAGTTTATTTTTTCTGTTGTTATTAGCTTACGAAGCTCTTGAGTAAATGTCGAAAAATTTTCCGGGAAATTGTTGGTTCCGTTGGCATTCACCTCTTTACCGTCCGCCAATACAGCTTTAAAGCTCATACCGGTACCGTCAAGCACCTGAGAATTGAAACCGTGAAAGTCCGCCCATTTTTCTATTCTGCAATTACCGAATAATTCACTAAGCTTTTGAAAAAGCTTTTCGTCTCCGTCAATTTTTCGGATGGTATCACGGCATTCTGCATAACCCGAAATTGTATCATCCCACTCATTCGTGCTTATGTAATACTCTAAGTGAACGCCGTTCTCAGTTTTATATCCCTCATAAACACGGCGTTGTGCCGTCATATCGGTTTGCACCAGCTTAAAGCTTTTGAAATCCATAGGATCTCCTCCGCAATAATTATTACTACCGTTATTATATTTTGAAGCACAAGCGGAAATGGATATTAAAAAGATGAATACTAAGATAAAACATAAAAGTAGCTTTTTCATTTGTTTTTCCTTTCCGAAAGGCGCCGAATCAAATTCAGAGCCTTTCGGAAAGAGGCTTGCCGCAGCAAGCCTCTCCCGCTTAGACTATGACATTTTAGGGAAACCGAGATTGTATGCGCCGCAAGCGTAGAGCTTGCCGTTCTTAAACCAAACATGCAGCACTCTTGCTTTGCTTTTTGCTGCATACCATGAATAAATCTGCGCCTCCCGCTCAGCATCATAGCGATACTCCGAAGGATCAACGCCAATATGCACAATCACATCCTCAAGGGTAAAATCGGCCTGTTTTGCGGCAAAGAAATAGTTCAATCCTCCGAAAAATTCCTTGAAAGTTTCTTTCAAAATCGATTCATCGGCTCGATTTTCGCTTACCGGCTGCGTTTCTGTCGATTCCAGGTTGAGGTTATATGGATTATTAACATTCATTGTATCACCTTCACCGTTGTAAATAGTCGGGTCAGATTCTTTCCAGAATAATCATTCCGTGTCCATACAGCAGACAACCGTCCTCGGTAACCGGAATCTCTGCGAAAGAGTCAACCTTCTCCCCGAAAACCTCACCCTCAATTTTCGTGTCGTAATAGAATTTGCCGTCCGCTTCCTTCCACGTGGTGCTTTCAACGGGGGCATATCCGTCCTCGCGGACAACCGCCCCGTGCTTGGCAGCCTCTTCGCGCATTTCATCCGGCACAAACATGAGTGTGTTGAGTACACCGTCCTCGGCAAACTCCGTCCGGTACTGCATCAATTCGGCGCTGCCCTCAAACCTCTCATCCGCCGGCGGGTTATCGGGTGTAAAAACCTTCTCGCCGTCCGGTGTGGGTACACGGATTTCTTTTACTTTCCAAATCCCGCGAATATCCATCTTATTTCCTCCTTGCCCTGATTTGGTATGTTTTGAAATATGCCAATCCGACAAACCGGATTCCCGGGTATAAATGCTTTATGAGATATGTTCTTTCTTGTTGAACACAGCACCAATAATGTAAAGAACCGGCAGAACAAGACCAAGAATCAAAGAAAATGCACTAAATGAACCCCCGCCAACAGAGCTCAGTATGGTGCCCGCAACGCTAAGTACTGCTACAATAATACCCCACACAATGCAACTTCCTGCTTTCTCCGGCTTCTTGCAGTTGGCTACACCGATAATTCCGGCAACCAATTCTGCAACCGCACTGACAATCATCAATATAACGGATGTATAAAGCAACGCCGATGAAACGGTTCCGTCACTGATATACACAAGGGCAGCGACGCCAAGTGCCGCAACGATACCCATGATGATCGAAATTGCTCCGCCGATGATCATCAAAATGCCTGTTACCTTCAAGAATCCTGTGCCTTTAGTTTTTGTTGTTTCCATTGTTAAAACCTCCAAAATGTTTTATATTAAAAACGGCTGATTAACCGTTTTTTGATGTAATCAGATACACCTTTATGAGTTTTCAGAATGTAATTTTTCCGCTTAAGCCCACGGATCGGCAGATTTCGGCGTACGAACACCGGTCAGCAGATACTGCTCCCATAGGAACCACTTGCCATCGCTGCCGCGCTGCCGCATCTTGATAGGACGGGGGTCATCCGCACCGCCACAGGGAATAAACAGCTTCATATAGCCCTGCTCCTCGCCGGACACATGATTGCTTTCAATGACAACTGTATACGGCTCCGTAGGGGTGTAGTTGTTTTCCGGTGTGGACCCGGAAAAATAAGTGAAAGGCAGATAGGTCTTACCGTCGCGGAAACGGTCATTAAGGAAGGAAATTTCCTGTCCGTTCAGCGGACGGGGTCCCCGCAGCCAATTCAGCATCTCGGCACCGATGTTCTTATCCGCCGCGTATGCACAGAGGGCAAGAACCGTAAGTGCTGCCGTTTTGAACGGCGTATCGAGACTTGCCTCGGGTAGCGCCTGCATTTCGGCAAGGCTTTCCGGCAGCGACGAGAAGGTGAAGGTCTCTCGCTTGTTGCCGATGGATCGTGCGGTGGTGCTCACCGCCTGCTGGGCTGTGCTTTTCAGTTTGTCAAAGATACTCATGGGTCATCTCTCCTTTATATATTTTTTTATTGCTGCTTTTTTTGCGGGCGAAGCTGGCATTAGAATTTGCCTCCTCCGCCACCATGGGTCGAGCCGGAAGAAGAGGTGTGCGTGCTGCTCCCTCCGCCTGAATCGTTGTCTTTCGGTTTCGCAGTGCGTGTGACTGTGTTATACAGGAACAGATCGCGGCTCTCGGTGATGTTCATGCTACCCGCTTTCATATAACTGTTCGCCGCCGGCTGAAACCGTACTGTTTTAAGCTTGCCTTTCATTGTGCCTACTGTAATGAAAGATAGTACAAATCCGGCTACAATCGCCACCAGTATCCAGCCTGGTTTCATAGGCTCTTTAGGCATATTGCCGGAATCGTAAGGCTTTCCTGTTCTTGCCTTTGTAATAAAATCGTCGCAAAGCTCGGCAAAGGAGTTAAAAGCGGCAGCATAGTCGCCATCCGACAGATGTTCCTTTATCTTATCACCGATATACTGAATCCCCGCATCGGTGAATGCCGTGATGCCGTAGCCGGTGGTGGATATGTACCAGTCACGGTCCTCCATGCTAATGAGCAAAAGCAACCCGTCCTTGTTGTTTCCGTAACCGTAGCCGTTATAATCGTAGGTATCATCGGCATAGTCGGCGGGTGTAGCTCCGTTCAGCGTTTTCGCAGTCACAATAACAATATCCATCTTTTGCCGCACACGGATCTCCTTGAGTTTTTCCCGCAGCGCCGTCTCATCGCTGTCGGACAACAGATTGGCATCATCTATGATCCGATCCTTATCACCCGCAAAACCGTTGGCGCCCCCGGCAAAGGCAGGAACTGCCACACACAGACAGAGCACAAGAGCAAACAAAACTGCACATATTTTCTTTTTCATTCTGTTTCCTCCTTAAAATAGCCCAATCAGGTGCAAGAGCCAAGCTACGCCATAGGCAGCGACACTGTATATTGCCGCCAGCAAAAATGTCCAGCGTATCGCCGCAGCTTTATCCACCGGCAGATCACCGACGAATTTCCCGGTCTGCCCGTTCATGGCAAAGGTGTATTTGTTTCCGTTCCACGTTGTGTTGAGCAACCACACGGGATACAGCGCATAACGTGCCTTGCCGCCGCGGAACTGCACACTGCTGTTTTCCGGCGTGACCGTGGTATACCCCTGCACCGTTCCGGCAAAGGTATCCTCAGTGGAGCGCTTGACGCGTTTGTTAGCACGGTCAATACTCGCCTCGGCAGTTACATCGTATTTATCCGCCAGATACCCTGCAAGATACGCTGTCTGAAAGTCCACCGCCTCGGAAAAATCGTATGGTTCAATAGATTCCATCAGGTCATCTGCCATTTTTGACGAACCGTCCACCGGGACATGCTCAAAGCCGATGCTGCCGCCGCGATGCGCCATATAATAGCTTGTTTCCGTATAATTGTAGTCTTTGTCACTCCAGGTACGCACCCGGGTGGCGCGATAGCGAATCTGCGCATCCACATCGGTATCGAAAAGCCAGAAGGGAACATAAATTCCCTTGATCTCATCAATGTGGTTCTGATCCTTGAAAATCTTAGGCAGAAGCCGCTTACCGGTCAGATGCTTCATCAGCCCAGCCTTTGCCGCCTTTTTATCCAGCTTGAACGGAATGACAAGATCCGGCTTGAGAGCGCCTGAGAACTGGCCCATCATTACCACGGGATTGCCGCAAAAAGGACAAGCTGTAGCTGCCAGGTTGGCGTCGCCGACAATCTCGCCTCCGCAGGACTTGCACACATAGGAGCGCAGACCATCGGTTTCTCCCTCCTGCCAGTCTCCTCCGGCAGCGGTTTCCCATTCCATATCGTCGGATTTTTCGCTCTGCAGCTCTGCGTCGTAGCTTGCCAGCGCCTCCATTTCAAACTCCGTGTCGCAAAAAGGGCACTTCATCTTCTGGAGCGTGCTGTCAAAGGCTATCGCGCCGCCGCAGCAGGGGCATTTATATTCCTGCAAGGTTTGCATGAAAAAATCTCCTCTCTTAAATAATTTCAACCATTAAACGCCGCAAGGGCCGCATCTGCTTTCTGGATCCACTCGGTGCGGTCGCCGTAGATTGCGGCATCCAGGGAGTCGATCGCCTGCGCCGCCTTGTCCCCGGCATCGGCTTCTCCCTTTACCGCGGCAGAAAACCCTGACGCTATATCCTTAACCGCAGTCATCTGCTGCTTCCAAACATTTGAGGCGTTGCCGAGTGTATTCTGTATGCCGAACAGCGTGTCGAAGTATTTTTTAAGCTTTTCGAAATCCTTAAAATTATTCATAGGGAGAACAAACTCGTAAAGACCCTGCGTATTGGTAAAGCTGAGCCTTACAAAGGGCTTCTTCTCGGTCTTATCACCGTTTTTAACAAGCTGCTCCTCATACTTATAGCTGCGCAGGTCGGCAATGCGGTACACGCAGGCGCGGGTGGTCTTGCCAAACATCATAAACTTGTAATCGTTCTGGATATACGCCATCAGACCGATATCCTCCGCCACATAGAGATAGGTGCCGAAGCGCTTCAGTTTTTTGCTCTTATCCTTTGTTTTCTCCCGCGGAATAAAATAGTGCTCCCACAGCTTGGTGCCGCGCTCCACCTGTGCAAGATGCGCCTGGACACCCGAAAGATTGCTATGCACATAATCATATGACTTGAAGCCCTTTTTTCTGCAATTCTTGCGGCATATACAGTTGCCGTCCGACAGCTTTTGGGTTTGGATCAGATTGATATCCGCACCACAGATAGCGCATTGATTAGCCATAATTCTTCTCCTTTTTCCGACATCGTCGGTTTGTTTTTTTTAGTTTTCTTGCCTTGGCAAGAAGATGCTCAGTTCGCTGCTGTATCTGTCGGAGTATCTGCTGAACTTTCAGCCGCCTCATAATACCTGTCGGCAAGCGCATAGAGATAGTTAAGCGCCCTGTCACCGAGCATTGTTTCCTTCTCTATCGTATTTCCGTCAGAGAAGGTCATTCCGGAGCTGCGCGCCGGTGCATCGGAGCTTCTAAAAATCCGTATCGGATTACGATGCTTGTAAAGCTTTTCTATTTCGCCGTCCTCACAGATAATGTGAAAGAAAGCCTCCGCATCCTCTGCTGTTATCGGGAAGGAACCGAACGAGGTGTAATGATCCTTCAGACTCCCCACAAGACAGTCTGCAGAGAATAACCAGCCGTTTTTTTCTTTTTTCAGGGCGAAGGAATACACAGGGTTCCTTTCCGTGCCGTAATAAGCGGTATTGATTAAGACAACATCATCGGAAGTGTATTTTTTACTTTCACCACAGCCGAAAAGCCCGAAAACCGGCAAAAGAGCAAACACAACAGTTACAACCTTACATACGGTGTGCTTCATTGTTTTATTGAAGCGGTCTGCCGCACTCCGGGCAGAATTTCGGCAAGCTCTGCCCATTTGCAGGTCTCCACCCGCAATTGGAACAACAGGAACACGCTACGGGTTTTACAGCGCCGCAGTTTGCGCAGAATTTTCCGCTGTTTTGTGCGCCGCAGGACGGGCATACCCATGTCTCACCACCCATTGCATTAGGCGTGGGGGAGGGCCTTTCCGGGCGGAAGTCCTCGTTATCCACCCGATTCACCGTGCCGCCGCCGTCCCAAACCCGGTTGCTGTTATCCCGGCGCATCAAAATATCCTCAAGCTCGTGCATCCTCTGCTCATATTGACGGTACAGGTCAGTATAGGGACTGTCGGGGCGGTTACCGTCGCTCAGCTCCAGCTCAATCTCGTCAAACCACGGGGAATCCACTCGGAGCGTTACATGAAACTCATAGTCGCAGGCATAGCGGGGTGGTACATAGCTCTTCTTATTTCCTTCGGAGTCCTCGTAAAAGATTTCCTCCTTATTCTCCCGGATATCCGTGTTCACCCCCAGCACCTGGGAGAATGCAATGAGGTCGGGGTTGCTGCTGCGCCAGTTGGAGGCCCCGGTAACGATGAACCGCTCTCCTATAGGATCGATGTATACCTTTTTGCTCCCGTCAAAGGTGATCGACGGGGAAAAATCAGCAAGCTTCTTTTCGTTTTCCGCACGGTAGGCAAGCTGGCGCTTGATGTCCTCCACGGTCGAGTTCCGCCGTTCGCTGAAAAACGGCGAGAGCTTTCTTGCGCAATCCTTACAGAGATTCCCGTCCTCCAGCTTGCGGTTTCCGAGAAGCCCGATTTTCTCACCGCAAATGTCACAGTATTTTTTGTCAAACAGTCCCATAATGTGATCCTCCGTTTATGTTTTGTTTTTTTGTACGATCCATTTTGCATTGTTGACCTGTAAGCCGTACCCACAGAACGAACAGCAGTGGTTTTCATCAGGCATAAAATTGGCGCCGCAGGACGGGCAATCCTTTTCGGTAAAGAACTCGCCGTCCGCTTTTCGCTTTTCGGGATATCTTGCCCTTTGCATAATCAATCTCTTTTTAAAATTTTCTGTATACGGTTTTTGATTTTCGGGAAGAAAGGTTTTTGTTCCGAAAATGTCAGCCGTAACGGTTGTTGTTTCTTCCGTGTGGGCAACTTTTAATAGCTTGATCGTACCAACGCTGAAGTCAAGCAGATCTTCGTCGCTTTCATTTTCCCAAAAATATTCGTTTAAGCAGGCTCTGAGATAATTTTCGGAATATCTTGCGATTTTTCCGGCAAGCCTTTCTTGCTTGATTTTCCCGCAGATGATCGGTGTGATGATTCCTCCAAAAGCCAGAACCGCCGCACCGACACCGGCAGCGAGAGAAATCTCGGTGTCCTCGATTAAATATAAGCACAGAAAGACACATAAGAAAAGTATGGAGCCGGACACAAGAAGCTGTAAAAATCTTTTCAGGTTTGTACTAATAGATTCATAAATCTCAAACGACTCGGTCTGCCAATCGTAAAACTCGTTTTTAATAACAGCGCCGCAGTATTCACAGGTAACCTGCTGACTATCAAGCTTGACTCTTGCACCGCAGGACGGACATGTGATTCTTAACATATCGGAATAATAGCTTTTCTTTTTTTCTTTTCGGTCGGTGCTGCGAACGTGTCTTGACTGAAGTATTCTGAGATACGAATTTTTACGGTATATCTCATACCGAACCTTGTTGTCTACGGTTGACTCAAAACGCTCAAGCGTGCTGCACTTTAAAACCGACTCCCGCCATTCTCTGCCGTCATCGTTCCATGATTCAAAGCCATTTTTAGGAACGGGAACAACATCCGTAGCGTAAACTTTGCGGCAAAGCTTATTCCTATTAAGTCTGTTGATTTGACTGACAATTTTTTTTCGGAATGCCATATCCATTCTTGCCGGAAGAAGGTCTTGATCCGCATTCCCCAGCGGAATCAAAATTCCCTCAAAGGCCTTTCTCATATCCCTACGGATTTTTGAATCCGAAAGGGGAGAGTCCTTTTTCGCAAGCAATCTTTTAAGTTTTGCTTTTTTAGAATTTTTGGAACAGTATTCCGAAAAATCTATTGTAAGTATTCTTTTACCGATATAGAATGTACATAATATAGCAAAGGAAGCCGCAATAAACAGCGATACTGATAAATCCATTAAAATACCTCTGATTTACTGCCCGTCGATTATTTCGTTTTCATTTTTCGTTTTACTGCCATGTTTTTTAATGTCAATTATCATTATAACAACAAAAAATATGCCAACGGGAATTGCCGCGCAATAAAGCAGAAAATCAACGGGATTTCCCTCAGGGGCAAGCTTGTAATTGCCTTTTGAGGTTTTATAAACCTCGACATCTATTGTGTCGCCTTTTCTCAATTTATCATAGGTATATTTTCTTGCGTAGCTGCTTGACCAGACACGTTCTTCATATTTTCCCTTATAGGTTTTTCCGTCAATAACATATGAAACTTTAAATTTATATGTTGTATATTTAACATCGCCGGAATCATCCTTACTGTCGTTGGTTGAAAAGTCAACTATAACGGCGGAAATTTTTTGTATATCGGTTGAGTTTTTATATTCCCTGCTGTCGATTCTGCTTGTAACAATTCCGATTACACCTGCAACTATCAAGCCGATGCCAGCGACCATGATAAATATGGTCATTTTAATGTCTTTATTTCTTTTACTCATAACAGGATCTCCTTTTGCAAGCAAATATAAAACCACTCCTTAACAAATCATACGAAAAATTCTTTGTCGTTTCGCCGGCAGGGAAACTTATCCTGCTGCGCAAAAACCTTTCGGCGGTATGAACGGCTTTTTTGCTTAAGCCGTTCATACCTAACCAAAATAACTTTTCCGTTAATACGGTTCCCCTCAAAGCGGCAGTTTTATTTTTTATCGTTATCGTCAAATATATCTCCGCATTCGGGACAGAACTTAGGCGGGTTGGCCGGATCCTCCGGCTCCCAGCCGCACTTATCGCAGCGGTAAAGCGGTGCACCCTCTGGCTTTTTTGCGCCGCAGCTCTGGCAGAATTTACCCTTATTCAAAGCACCGCACGAACAAGTCCAGCCATCCTCGTCAGCCGGCTTCTGAGAACCGCACTCGGGACAGAATTTTCCTGTAGCCATGGCGCCGCATTTGCATTTCCAAGCACCTGCCGCAGGCTGTGGCTGAGGCTTTTTTGCGCCGCAGTTCGGGCAGAAATTGCCGCTGACCGTAGCTCCGCATGCGCATTTCCAACCGTCAGCCGCAGGTGCTGCGGGTGTTGCAGGAGCTTGCTGCTGTGCCTGCTGTTGCTGCTGACCCATAGCAAACAGATTTTGCGCATTCATTCCTCCGCCTGCATTCATTGCCATACCCATGCCCATAAAGCCGGTCATTGCGCCTGCTTCGTTGGAAGCCGCCGCCTTCATAGCGTCTGCCTGTGCACCCACAAGTGTTGCCGCCGCCATAGTCGGGTCCCGCATAATAGCCGTGCGCTGAGCCTGCTTAATCATTTCCGCATCCTCGTCCGGCAGCGTAACCGAACCCAGAGCAATGCTGACAACCTTTAAACCGCGCAGCTCTCCCCATTTTTCCGAAAGCGCCGTATTCATGGCATTTTCAAGGTCGGTATTGTGCGTTACAATCTGATTGGGTCGAAGCTCCAAATCGGAAAGCCGTCCAAATGCCGGCTGCAAAGCGCTGACAAATTCGGTTTTCAGCTGACTGTCCAGCTCCTCGCGGGAATACTCCTGCTCAACATTGCCGCAGACATTGGTGTAAAACAGCAGCGGGTCTGCGATTTTATAGGAATAAACGCCTGAGCAGCGAACCGATACATCTAAATCCAGACCAATTTTAGAATCAACCACGCGGAAAGGAATGGGATTAGGAGTGCCGAATTTATTATCGATAAGCTCCTTGGTGTTGAAATAGTAAACACGCTGATCCTTACCGGTATCCCCTCCGTAAGTGAAGCGTTTACCGATAGTCTTAAAGGTTTGCTTTATGCTATCGCCCAAACTTCCCGAGAAAATAGAGGGCTCGGTTGAAGTATCATATGTAAATTCGCCCGGCTCGGCGCAAACCTCTACTACCTTCCCTTGTTCAACAATGATCATGCACTGCCCGTCGGCCACGGCTATACCCGAGCCGTTGGAAATGATATTATCATTGCCCTTTGTATTGGAGGAACGGCCGCTAACCCGTTTTTGGCCCTTCGTAACAAGTACCTCCTTGGGCATAGACTCACAGTAGAAGAATTCCTTCCATTGATCGGCAAGGGTGCCCCCCAACGCGCCGATACCTGCTTTAATAAGTCCCATAATAATTGCTCCTTTTCTGTAAGAATAATCTATATA
>ERZ773155.2327-NODE-2327-length-14614-cov-3.619891_pt1 | contig 14614 bp, 8 predicted proteins | sample MGYA00511262_ERZ773155 | MGnify/ENA primary metagenome ERZ773155 (study PRJEB29015, sample SAMEA2737828) | human gut metagenome | biome: human gut; feature: human-associated habitat; material: faeces | place: China | collected 2012 ... | reverse complement strand
GTTGCCGCCGGCCGATGTACACCTTATTCACCTGGACACGCCCTTCGTAGGCACTCCGGAGCGCGAGTCTTTCGAATGCGAACGGAAGAGGTTCGAGCGCGCGGGGGCTCATGTGGTCGCCATCGAGACAGACCCGCTTGCGGACCCTGATGTTGCCGCCAACCCGGCAGACCGTTGCTACCACTGCAAGCGCCTGGGATTCCAGCGCATCGTGGACGCCGCGCGCGAGCTCGGGGTGCGCGTCGTGCTCGAGGGAAGCAACGCCGATGACGTCGGAGACTATCGCCCCGGCACCCGTGCCGTGCGCGAGCTCGACGTGAGGTCGCCCCTTATGGAAACCGGCTGGTGCAAAGACGAGGAGCGCGAAGTCCTGCGCGCTTGGGGATTCGGCGTATGGGACCTCCCTGCCGGCGCCTGCCTGGCGACCCGCATCCCCTGCGGCGAGGCGCTCACCGCAGAGAAGCTACACACGGTCCGTATGTGCGAGGACTACCTGCACGGCCTCGGCCTACGTCAAGTTCGCGTCCGCATTGATGGCGGCATGGCGCGCGTGAGCGTGGGAGCGGGCGAGAATGTGGGCGCCATCGTCGAAGCGGACGGTCACGCGGGCGCATGCTCCAACGCGAACGGCGAACCCAGCCGCCTCGCTCCCGCGGTCATACAGGAGCTCCAAGCGCGCGGCTGCACCAGCGTGGATCCTGTGGTGCACCTCTATCGCCACGGTGAGGGCAACGGGGCCGCCTCGTGCAAACGGCTTACCTGCGGCGCTTCCCGACCACGGCAGCGGCAATCAAAAGAAGACCAAGCACGCTGAGCGCAAGCGGGCCATGCACGTTCAGCAAATTGTCTCCTGTTTGAACGAGCAGGTCATCTGGTTCAGCAGAAGCGCTGCCGCCATCTTCTTGTGCAGTAAAGATCCAGGCGATCGCATGCTTTGCGCCCTGGCTCTCGTTGCCGACGCTCGTGGGAACCGTCAGTGTGATGTGCAGCGTCGTCATCGCACTTGAGTCGTACACACCCAGGGGGATCGGCGTACCACCCTCTGCCGCAAGCTCCGCGAGCGTCCCGTACGTAATAATAGCTCCGGAACCATCTGCAACCTCGACGGACATGTCACCCAAGGCGGCCAACGCAGCGGCGTCGGCAGAGGGGCGCATACTCAACGTGGCACCTCGTTCAACGCGACGCACTGCCAGGTCAAACTCCTGGATAATCGTATCGCCCGGCATAACATCGCGAGCAACCGCAACTACATCCTGCTCCTGCAGGTTCTCGCCATACCACGCCTTTTGCGCACCGTCGTACACGACCGTCGGGCCACCAGCGCCAGGGACCGCACAGGCCGCAGAGGGCGATGCGAGAGAGAGTGCGCATGCGCAGATGGCAACCATTGTTGCAAACAACTTCTTCACCATGGCTCCCTCCCTAGTTCACCGGCACGAGAGCGCCATCGGCGCCCACTTTCAGGCCGCTTGCCGCCGACCACACCTTGTCAAAGCCCTCGCCCGTGGTCATGTTGGCCTGCAGGGCTTGGGTTGCGATATCAACGACCAGGCGCTTGCCCGTCTGCGCGCCAATCTGCTTCACCTGATCAATCAGGATCTGCGTTCTCTCCTTGGCCCCAACGGGAACGGACCAGTAGTAGCAACCATCGTTGCCTTTGATCCAACGCTCGCCCGTTTGCCCGGCGACCGCCTTGCCCCAAGTAATCGTGTAGTCCGTGTTCTCAAGGGGCGACTCCCAAAGCTGATTGCCCTGCCCGTCCTCCCAATAGATGGAGACGGTCGCGCGTATGTATGCCGGAGCCGTGCCGTTGTTGGTCACGCACACCTTCTCTTTCACGCTCGAGTTCTTGTCGAACGTCTCCTCGATGGATGGCACGATCTCGCCCCGAGTGAACGTGTTCAACACATTGTCCTGCGCCCCGAACCACGCCACCGCGCCACCGGCGCCGCACATCGCCAGTACGGCAACGGCAACAATCGCGGCACGCTTAAGGGGAAAGCCTCCGGCGCTGCCCACCGGAGCGGCCGAATGCAGCTCACTCGAATGAGCCCCGCTCGAATGTGAGCCGACCATAGCTCGTCGACTCACATCGGGCTCATCGACGGTGCGGAAGTGCGCACCCTTGGGCCTCTGCCCGGACCCTGCTCCCATGCGGTCCTTGTCACGGGCATCGATCGCCATTAGCGCACACCCCCATTCTCAACCGGGTTCCTACCCATGCCGAACACGTTCTTGGCGCGGTCCTCGCCGTCCAGGTAGTCGCTGTTGGTCAGCACGTTGGTCACCTTGGCCGTGCCCTGGCTGCGCACCAAAACCACGTTGGCCGGGCGTTCGGCGTGCACCATGCCGTTTTCCAGGAACTCATACGTGGGACTGTAACGCCAACCCCAGCTGGTCTCCACCACCTTGTAGTAACCCCACGGCACGTTGAGCTTCGCCGTGGCTTTGGCGGCATTTTCGCCGCCCTTTTGGGCCGTCACCGTTACCGTCGCGCTTTTCGCGTCGGGCAGCACCTTGCCATCGGCCTGGCACTCCGTCACCTTGAAGGTGAACGTGGAGCCGACGGCAGACGCCGAGGCAACCTTCTCGATCACGATCTCGCCCGTAGTATCGAACTGGAACACGGCGTTGCCCGGGCCCTGATTGTCGGCGCCCGTCACCTTGCGGTCGAGCTGCTTCGCCTTCGAGAAGTCGAAGGTGTCGTACAAGCCCACTGATATGCCGTCCACAGGCTCGCTGCCACCCTGTTCTGCATCCGCATAATGGACCCGGTCCATATGAATGGTGAGCTTATTGCCAAGATACAGCGTATCCGGAGCGAACGCGATCTTCACCGCGGGTTTCGCATCGGGAGCACCCGGCGCCGCAGCCGACCCCTCCAGCAAGGCGGAATCGATCTGCCACACCAGATTCGACGCCTCGTACGGCTGATTGCCTTGGTCGGACGCGGTGAAGCGATGCGTCACCGGATACAGGTGCATCTCGGTGGAGTTGTCGGCCTTCATGCTGTCAAGAATACGCTGCTTGCAATACGTGCCCCACGGCATGATCGAGCCATCGGACTTCTTCCACTCCCATTCCTTGAAGAGCTCCTTCACCTGACCCTTCGCTTCCTTCTTGGCGAGGAAACCCTCCATCGACGCGGTCTGCTCGCCGCCCACCACCGTGGCATCGACCTTGACCTCCTCGGTCTGCGGTGTGCCATCGGGCTTGAGAACCGGATTGCCGTCTGGACCGATCACTGGCTTTTGCACCGATACCTCCTGGACAAAGGCCTGGCTCGCTTCGTCGGCGGTCAATTCAACCACGCTGCTTCTGGCGGCAAGCTGGCCCGCGCCATCGGCATCGGGGAAGTGATAGATCAGCTTATACACCTGGGTCTTCTGATACACCGCAGTGTAGAGGTTGCCGGCGAACATCTCCTCGCCCATCACTCGGCCGCCGGGCACAAGCGCGCCCTCGACCGTGACCTTGCCGGTCGCGGGGTCGACCGCCATGCCCTTGTAATCCTTGTACCAACCGATGAACTTATAGCCGTCCACCGGATCAGCCTCCAGGGCCACGTAGGTCTGCTTCCCCTGCAAAGTGTCGGCCATCTTCACCGTCGCGCGGCGATGATTGTCCGGGTCGGGATGCTCGGCATCGATGTTCGAATTCACACGCACATCGGCCTTGTCACCCTCGCCGCCCGTGGTGATGGGAAGATAAACAGCCCACAGCTCCATCGAGCGCGTGACGATCGTGCCCTTGCTCACCATTTGATTGGGGTCGGCGGCGTCGAACATGAGGTAGTCTCCCTGGGCAGGCTGCTGCTCGGTCCACCCAAGGAACACGGCGTCCTTCACCTCAAAGCCTGCCTCCGGCCCCGCGCCCAACGTGGCGCCTGCCCTCTTGACGACGTCGACGGTCGTAGGAGCGTCGCCGCGCTGCACGTGATAGGTCACCACGAGCTCAGCATCGCGGTTGGCCTCGTAGTTCGCCACGATCATGTACGGCTGGCCGGCCTTGATCGCATACTTGAGCGTCGCGGTGTCGTTGCCCACGGGGGTGCCGCCCGCCTGCACCGGGGCGCCGTTCTTGTCCGTCGCGCGAACGGTGTCGACAGCCGTTCCCTCAGGACTCTCGATGGTCCAGGAAACAAGCGAGTACAGCTTCGCGGTTTCAGGGTCGACATCGGCCGTCACCGTAACAGTCTTGGTGCCGTCAGGGTTGATCGTAACGTTTTCCAGCGCGGGGTCAATCACGGGGTTGGCCGGGTCGGTCAGCGTGGTGTCGCGCGTGATGTTGGTCGTGGTGTCGCAGCTGTAATCGGCATACACCGGGTACAGCGTGGCGGGATGCTCGCACAGCTCGCGCTTGGTCACCATATACGGCGTGATGGCGTCGATGGACACCTTGGCCGTGCGCGTGGCCTCGTCGTACACCGTGTCATACTCGGCCTGCGTCATGAGGCCCTCGGAAACCGCGGTCTTGTCGATCCAACCCACGAACACCGAACCGGGGCGCTTCGCCTGCATCTCATCCTTACTCGGGTTAGCCTGGCTGACCGTCGTCAACGGATTGTTAGCCTTGGTATTGCACTCCGTCGCACTGATTGAAAGACCCTTGCGCACCTGATAACGATAGGTATAGGCCTTGTCTTCATTCATCAGCAACGGCTGATAATGGTTCTCGTACGCGGCGGTATTGGGATCGTACTTCTCGTACTTCTCATACGCACGCGTCACGGTCTTAAGCGGCTTGTCGCCGGTGATGTCCATAAAGTCGACCTCGGCAACCAAACGGGCCTCAATCCAGTACTCCTGGGATGCCAACATCGTACCGATCTGCCACTTGTACTCTTTTTGGCTCGTATCGGCGATGACCGTGTAGTCTTGATCGCCGTTGCGTATCCAGGAGCCACCCTGCATGCGGTAGCCGGGTCTAGGTTTAGCGGTGAGCGTGAAGAAAACGCCGCTCGCAAGATGTCCCGTCTCCAACTCCGCTGAGTTGGGGAAGTCCGTGTAGACGTCCATGTTAAAATCGGCGCCGCCATCCTTTACGTTGTGGCCGTTCACCAACGTATGGGAGACGATACCCGCGGCAAGCTGATTTGGCGCGAGGTGCTTCTTGTCCGTAGTGCAGTTTCTATAACCGTACATCCTGTCCGTCGTCCAGTGATGGTGCTTCCAGTTGTAGAAGTTGGGGCCAGGCTGGTCCGCAAACGCGCCGAGATAGGGCTCCCAAGACGTAGCGAACACGTACGGATCGTTATGGCCGTCATTCGCTTCATTCGGGTTCAGGGCGTAGTAATCCACGCGATATTCGAAACGCGCGATGTACGCATGCTTCTGTGTCAGATCGACATCGGCGGGGATGACATACGTCGGGTCGGAAGACACCCTCAACCCGTGTTTATAGGTGTTGGCCGTAACGGTCTTCTTCTCGAGCGTGTTCTCGTCCGGATGCTTGTTCCACGTCTTCCAATCCTGCAGCAGCACATCATCCGTGGTCGAGGCGACCACGGGGTTGCCGGCGTCGTCCAGCTCGACCTCGTACCACGACAGGAAGCGGTAACCGTCGGGCAGCTCGCCCTCGGGCATCAGGCTGCCGTCGGGGTTGTAGCCCTGAAGGGTCAGCTTATACTGGCCGTTTTCGGACACGACCTTGCCCATCGCCACGTTCTCTCGGATGTTCGTATCGCCGCCGGCGATCAGCTCGTGGCCCTCCACGATCACGTTGACGTTCATGCCCAGCGAGGCATACACGGGGTACAGGTCCATGGGACGCTCGATACTCTCGCCGCCCTCGAAGAACAGCCCGTTGGCCTTGATCTCGTTGAGCTCTGACGTGGTGATATCGGGCCAGCCACCGCCGGCAACCTTGGTGTTCTTCTTGGTGGTCCAGCCCAGGAACTTCGCGCCGCCGTCCACGCCGTCGCGCACCGCGGGCTCGGGAACCACGGGCAGCAGGTCCTGATGGTTGTACCAGTCATCCGACGTGTCGGCGTTCGCGGCGCCCGTCAAATCGAGCACCTCGCCGTTCACGCCGTGGAACAGCACCTGGGCCTGGTAGTAGGCCACGAACAGGTCGTTGTTGGAAAATTTCTCTTTGCGCTGGTCGCCCGTGCCCGAGTTCACGGCCTTATACGCCAAGTTCAACTTGTCGGCATCGTTATTGAAAACCTGCTCGCCGTTGGGTGCGGGCGGCACCATGGGGTCGAAGAACGCGTGCTTGCCCTGCTGGATATGGTTGGGCGTCACACCCTTGTTGCGGAACCACCCCTGGAAGCGGAAGCACTCGTTGGCATCGGAAGACACCATGGCCAGCGCCGGGTTGGCGGCGCGGTCGTTGTTCACCGCGGCCGTGAACGTGAGCTCCGTCTCGTTGGTGCTCACCGGCTGCACGACGAAGTTATACGGATCAGCGGTCTTCTGCTTCTTGCCCAACGTGGACTGCGAGACGGCCACATCGCCCGCGCCCGGGAAGTCCAGCGTGGCGCGCACCGAGTCGCCATGCACGGGAATGCCCAGGTAATCGTCCATTATCCACTTGTTGATGTGGCCCTCGCCCTGGTTGTCAATCGTCGAGTAACGCAGCTCATCGCCTTCGAAGTCGTAGCCCTCGCCCTCCCAGAACAGGCGGTCGGCGTACTTCGCATCGTCGGCGATCGGGCCATAGCCAAAGCCCTCGGCCGAGCTGCCGTCGCCGTGGTTTAGGCCCAGCCAATCGCCCAGCGAACGCACATAGCCCTGCGGATGCGGCTTGATGGCCTCGTCTTTACCCACGATGTCGTTGCGCTTGAAGTAGCAGTTGTACAGGCGCGTGTCCTCGTTCCAGTCGCGCTCCACCAGGCCGGACAGGTACACGTTGCTCTGGATGATGGGGATCACCGCCACCGCGTTCCACTGATAGCTCTCCATGTTGCCCGCATAGTGACTGCGGATGACCTGGCTCGCGGTGCCGTTGCCGCCGTCGCTCTTTGAATGCGCGATGATTCCGCCCACGTAGCCGATGTTGCCGGCGCCCACGCCGACGTAGTTGGCAACCCAGGTGTGCACCCACGCGGTGGAGAAGCAGTCCACCACGTCGACGTCCTTGGCGTAGCCCACCACGCCGCCGGCGTATACGCCTTGGCCCGACACGGCGCCCACGGCGACCTCGTAGCGGTTGTAGACCTCGGTTTGGTACAGGTAATGGCCGCCGGCGTCACGCGCATACACGTCGACGTTCGGGTCCTTGGTGCGGGCCTCGTAATACCTGACGGAGGGCAGCACGCGGCAGTATTCAATTTCGGAATTCTCCGCCGAACCAACGAGGGCTCCCAGATACAGGCCCTCGCCACCCAGGCCGGAAACACCCACTACTGAGTTATTCACCGCACGGCCGCCCTGCACGGTGCAGTTGTACATATGCGAGCCGCCGCGCAGCTCGCCCGCGACAATGCCGCCCATGATGCCGGCGTTCGTAACCAGCGACACCGCATTGTTGGCCGGCGTAACCGAGATAGTGCAGTCTTCCATACGCACCGATTCGATGCGCGTGTTCCACGCCTGGCCCACCAGCACGCCGCCGCGAAAATCGGCGCCGATGTAGCAATCGCGGAAGTGGATGTCGTGAATATAGGCGTCTTTGGTAAAGGAGAAGAGGCCCGTGTTCGCCTTGGGTTTCCAGAAATTGCGATGGTAGTCCAAGCCGATGATGTAGTGGCCCTTTCCGTCAAAACCGCCCTTGAACGGATGGTCCTTGTCGCCGAAGGTAAGCGAGCCGTACTGCTTCACGATTTCTTCGAGCTTGCCGCCGTCCTTGTCGAACGCGCCAAAATCGATATCGGCCGTCAGCTCGATGTTGCCCGTATAGGATGCCTCGCGCGACTTGCCGATCTCGTCCAGCAGCTCATCGACGGTGCCAACCCGAACCGTAGGGCCGCCGGCGTTGTAGGCCAACGCCTGCTGCGGCGCGGCCGCACATGCGGCCAACGCCACGGCGCACACCGCCAGCGCCCCTGAGCACGTTTTCGCGATGCTGGCGAGGGTGCCCGCCCATTTCTTGGTACCGGTTCTCTTCACACCGTTTCTCATGCCGGCCACCCCTCAGCCTTAAGCACGTCATTTGATTTCTGGTTCTTGCTTTGCACGCCATATCCATCCACCACCAGGCGGTAGGTGCACCCCTCCCCATGGCGGGCGATGGCGGCGGCCGTATTCACGTCCACGCCGGTGATCGCCGGCTCTGAAACCTCACCGGGCTCGAGCGCAGCGGTGAGATACAGGTACCCATCGGACGGATCGCGCTCGATCCAGGTGGAATCGCCGCCGTCATAGGAGACCAAATCATCAACCGGATGACGGGCGCCCGATGCGTCGATGCATTCAAAGCGCAACTTTACGCGAACGAACACCGCGTGGTTGCCCGCGTTCTTCACGCGCACCAGGCGCTTCATGTGGGCAGAGCCGGTGCCCAGCTCACCGCCCTCGGGGGCGGGAACCTCCGCACCGCTGCCGTCGGTGGTGGTAATTGATGCCTCAATCCCAACCGCGCCGAATTGTAGGCGGTCGAAGAAAGGCTTCTCTCGCGTGATGACAGAGAGGGTCTGCGCAGCGGCGAACACGCAGATCACGGCGGCCAGGAGCATCCAGAGCCGTATGCGTGTCTTCGTCGAGTCGGCCGCAGCTTGCGCGTTATCCGCAGGCATGAGCAGACCCCCTTTCTCATAACGCGGGATACCGGGGCGAGAACCTCTCCCGCCCCGGCGTTCCGTTCAACTTGCGCGCTCCAAGAGACCGTAAGACGTCTCTACTTCAAATCGGCGTTGTTGTCGGCCCAGCTCTTGGCCTTGGCGACGATCTCGTCCTTCACCGTCTGGGAGGTCATGTCCTCTCCCTCTGCAGAAGCAGCGGCGAGATAGGCCTTGACCTTGATGGTGTTGTCGGAATCGGCGAACTTGTAGCCCTTCGTGGTGTAGATCTTGTCGAACGCCTCATTGGTGTACTTGTCCTTCAAGCCATCGGGGTCGTGAGCAAGCATCTTCATGTCAGCCTCGGACGCACCGCCCTTTCCGGTGTAGACGAACAGGCCGCCCGTGTAGCAGCGATCGGCCTTGCCATCGGGGAAAGTTGCGCCTTCGAACTTGGTGGCTTGGCCCGTCACGGGAGCCCAGTTGTCACCGAGGACGAAGTAGGCGCCAGTACCCAGGTTGTTCTCAACCTCGAGGAAGACGTAAGCGTCCCTGGAATCCTTACCAATGCCCACATTGGGATTCTTGGGAATAACGGAGTCGGCCGTAATAGCGGAATTCGGCTTCCAGTTGGTCTCGACGAGCCATTTATCGAGAGCCTCGTTGTCGTCCTTGCCGCCCGTCTCGGGATCGGTCGGATCAGGCTTCTTGTCAGGCTCGGTCACGCCATTGCCCTGCACGAACGTGTTGGTCTTGCTATCCTGCGCGCTAAACCACGCATAGACGCCGCCCACCGCGAGGATGCAGCAGAGCGCGAGCGCAACCACCAGACCCGTCCTCTTCCTGCCTGTCTGTTTCGAATCCATGGTGTACATCCTTTCTGCTTTCGGATCCTTCCCGTGTGCCAAGGCGCATCGCGCCCCGTGTCACCTCATGTGTTTGGGAGCGTGGGCCGCCTCCCGCTTTTCGTGCCCGCCGGCGCCCACCAGCTCGATCACGATGCTCACGCCGATCACGACGGCCACGCCGGCGATCACCATGAAGACCCCCGGCGGCCGCGTGACGAACACGTTGACGTAGCCCAGAAGCGGTACGCACGCCACGACCGAACCCACCAGGCTCGACCATGGGACCGGCGCCGCATCGGGCGAGATATTTCCTTGTGCGTCGACATTGGCGATGCCGTGCGTCTTGAATTCATGCGCGGCAGCATCGATCTCGTAGACCTCGTGGGTCACCAGCGTGCCCGACTCGAGTCTAAAGGTGATGGCGTCACCCACGTGAACTTCAGTCGGGTCGACGTGCTTTACATATATAAGTGACCCCACGGGAAGTTCGGGCTCCATCGAGCCGGAAAGAACGGCGTAAGGCGTGAGGCCCAACAGCGGCCCCCCCCCGAACGCGATGGCAAGAAACGCAGCGATTGCCACCAGGCAGGCGAGCAACGCGTTCCACACCTTGGTAAACACAATGCATCATCTCGATTGCGCCCCTGACCCCAAAGAGAATTCCAAGGAGGAGGCGACGTAAGAGAACCTATAGGACGGCGCGCGATGCGCCGCTAACAATTAACGGACACATGGCGCTTTTTCATACTATAGCCAAAAAATGCCTTCGTGTTAACGCGCTTGAAGCAAAGACCCGGAAGCTCAATGCCCCCGGGTCCGTCACGTCGAAGATATGTCGCCGCCCTTACAGTTCGCAAGCAGCCCTGCAGCCGGCCTCGATGGCGTCGCGCGATATCGAAGTAGTCTCGCGCCCGCCGGGCGTCATGGGCGGATAAGCCATGCCGGCCTACGCCCAATACGGGATATAGCGCCGGTATTTATCTCCGGCATTCTCGTCTTCGTCCTTGATGAGCCCTTCGTCGCAGCATTCCTTGATCAGACGCGAGATCGCAACGGTATCCTTACGCGAGTCGCTCAACCCAAACCGCTCGCGAAGCGATTGATTGCCCATCGAATCATCGCGCGCGCACATGAGGCACGCGTGCCAATACACGGCCTCCCTGCGCTCAGCTTTCTTCATGCGCGAATAGGCGTCGCCGGAATACAACGTCACGTTCGTCCCAAGACCCTCGTCGCTCTCCACCTTGGGGGCGGCCATATGGAATGCCTCGCACGACGCAACCACGATATCCCAGCCACTGCCCTGCTCCTCACACAGGTGCATCTGGCGCAGCAAGCCCGCGAGCGCCGAGTTCCTGCTCTTTGGCTGTGCGTTGAGCATGCGCTCTTTTGGAACAAGGGACTCACCGGGGTTTGAAAACACAATCCTGCCGTTAAACACACTTGCCACCGGGGAGGAATGTGTATCCGAAAGATCCTGGTGAATAACCATGTTGGACAAAAGCTCTCGAACCGCGCGTTCTGGATACTCCGCTCGCAAGCGTCTGTAAGCTCCGTCGATCCGCTCACTTTGCGGCAACAGCGAGAGTAGGTGTCGGTTTGCCTGCTCAAGCGCGAGGGCGTATCCCACAAGCGAGTAGATAAGTTCCATATCATCCGCTTCGCCCACATCCACCCCCGTTCAGACGATTTGATAACTAGAAGGCAACTAAGAGGCAACTAAAAACGTTACACCAGAATCACAAAACCGCAGGTAGATTACACGGCAGTTTTGCCACTCACCGCGATTTGTGATTCTGGCGCAACTAGAACTCCCAACGAAGGAGCGATATCAATGAGGTCTGAACCCGACTGGACCAAAAATCAAGCGGCCTCGCCGCAGGAGCAACCAAGGTGCGAAATTACTGCGAAATAGGTGCGAAATAGGTGCGAAGCCTATCGCAAAGAATAGTACTGCCCCGGATCGTTGACAGCCGAGCCGTGCCACTCGAGCGGACCGGAAGGACCCGAAATCCCCTTGAGAACGTTCCCGGCCGTGCGGCGCGTGCGCCCGATGTGGTCGGCGAGCTCCCTGGCGGTCACTTTGCCATTCGTGAACGCAAGCCGAACCGCGGCAAACTCGTATTCGTCGAGGGAAGCCAGTCTCTCAGCTGAAAGCTTGTCCTCGAGCGCTTCGCTCCTCCTGACGGTCCGCGCCACGATGTTGTTCTCAAGCGTCAGCTGAACCCTCGTCCCACCGGGCTCCGTGTATACCGGGTCGTTGAGCAGGGAGTCCTGCATCTCGGTATAGATGCGCTTGACGCCCTCGTTCAACTCTCGAACCCATCCGAATTCGACCAACGTGCGCGCGATGCGCGGGTTACGCGAGTAGCGGGTGGTCCTCATGTTGTCGAGCGTCACGATGTTCGGGAGCGCCCCCGGGCTGACGATCTCAAGGCGGTCGTCGAACATCGAAACCCGGATGTAATCGCCCCGGAACGAGTAGTCGCGATGGGTCACCGCGTTGACGAGCCCCTCGAACCAGGCGAACTCCGGGTACTCGGGCACAGTCTGGAATTTCCCGTCGGGCCCCAGGAACTGGAACTCGCGGAGCATGCTCGAGATGAGCTCGTAGGCACCCTGGATGACCTTGGGCAGCGGCCCGCAGAAGCTTCGCTCCTTTGTGATGTTGAGGCGCTCGCCCGTCTCCATCTTGATGCCGTCGTAGCGCAGGACACGGACCCGGGCCTGCGGCATCATCACGGAGGGGTCCTGCGCGAAGAGCAGCGCGCCGGCCACGGTCAGCCTTCCATCGCGCATGAAACGGCGGCTCCTGAGGACCTGCTCGTCGGGGGCATCGGTTCCCAATATTTCCTTGTACCGGTCAAGCACCTCATGGTCCACGTCGTCCAGGGAGGAATCCTCGATGACCTCGTCCTCGAAGACCCTCTGTCCCTTGTCGTACTCCAGGGCGAGGACCTGCTCGCGGCTGAGCCTCACGCTCCTGTCGTTCTGCCGTAAGAACACCTCGTCGTCGCTCGTGCGAGACACAACGCGATTGGTAGACGCCTCGATATCCAGAACTAGGATCGTATCGTCTTCACCAGAGGAATTAACAACAGCGACACGGCTCCTGTGAACTATTGGACTCGGAGAACACGTTGTCAGCGCAGCGCGCTCAAAATTCTCAATGTCTCGCGCGCCGTTTCGCCTGAAGCCCGATATCTCACCATCATCTTCGATTCCAATAACCAACTTGCCGCCACCCGCATTGGCAAATGCGCTGATGTGTTTGGCTATCTCCTTGTCGTCCTTTCGGGCGCTCTTGCGGTCAAAGTATTGGCTCTCGGCAAGCACGGAAAAAAGGCCTGGGTCGTTAGCTGCTATCGGCTGCTGCATCGGAATCCCCCATCACCGTTCCAACTAGACTACCTCATACCAATCAAAATACCTTAGATATGAAAAAGCCCGGAAGCTTTCAACTTCCGGGCTGTAGTTTCTTGGTCGCGGGGGCAGGATTTGAACCTACGACCTCCGGGTTATGAGCCCGGCGAGCTACCAGACTGCTCCACCCCGCAATGTCTGGACGCACCGTGTGCGCAAGGAGTTATATTACGCAGGCACCCATGTATCTGCAAGGCCGGCGACACCTCTCCACAATTCCATCACGCAAACCACTCGACACACGGGCGGCATCGCCGGGCTCATAACCCGGAGGTCGTAGGTTCAGCCCACCCAAAGCCACCAGGCACGCCCGAAGCTGCCATAATACTAAGGTCAATACATTCACATTGCGCCGACGCTAGGAGACCCATGGCGAACACGTCTCTCACCACGCACGACACACCCCTGCACGAGTTTTACGCGAGCTGCCCCGAGGGCTTCGAGGCCGCACTCGCAGACGAGCTCCGCGGCATGGGGCTGCGCCAGGTCCGCCCGCTCAAGGGCCGCGTGGCGTTTGCCGGCTCCCCCGCCGACGCCGAGCGCGCATGTCTGTGGTCCCGCCTTGCCAGCCGCATCTTTGTGGTGCTCGGCCGCTTCGCCTGCACCGACGCCGAGGACCTGTACGAAGCAACTCGCTCCATTGCCTGGGAACGCATCCTGCGCGCAGGCGCCACTATCGCCGTGACCGCGCGCGGCACCAATGACGAGCTGCGCAATTCCCACTTTGCCGCGCTCCGCGTGAAGGACGCGCTGTGTGACCGCATGCTCGAGGTCGAGGGCCGTCGCCCCAACGTCGACACGGACGACCCCGACGCGCGCATCTCCCTCACCCTGCGTGGCAACCGCGCGAGCATCCAGCTCGATCTCTCCGGCGACCCGCTGTTCAAACGCCTTCCGCGCGAGGCCACGCGAACGCACGCCGCACACGTCCTGCGCCCCGACTACGCAGCGCTCGCCTGCGCCCAGGGCAATTGGCAAGAGATCTGCTCGGCCGCACTCACTAATACTAAAGACGCGATGCGCGATGAGGATACCGCCGCGTCGGCCGACGGCAGCGTTCCGGCCAACGGCAGCGTGCCAGCGGATGGCAGCGCTCTGGCCGGCTCCACCGCCGAGCGCCCCACTCCCACGCTCCCCGTCCTGATCGACGCCTGCTGCGCGGGCGGCGGCGTGGTGCTCGAGGCCGCCTCGATCCTAGCCGACCGCGCACCCGGTCTCGAGCGCCGGAACTGGGGCTTCCAGAGCTGGCTCGAGCACGACGAGGCCGCATGGCGCGAGCTGCTCAACGAGGCAGATCGCCGCGCTGAGCTCGCCCGAGGACGAGTCGCCCGCATCGTCGCCACCGACCCGTCCGGAGACGCCGTCTCCTGCGCGCGCCGCATCCTCAAAGCCGCCGGCCTCGCCGACCGCGTGATCTTTGCCCAGCCCGACCTCGATAAGATCTCGCGCAAACTCATGATGCCCGCATGCTGTGGCGGAGAGCCGCGCGGCTTCATCTTCCTCGACACCACCGAGACCGCCATTTCCAAGATGTCCCGCGTGCTCGACCTCGCCACGAGCCTGCACGCCGGCGCCCGTGGGGCCGACCCCGTCCGCACCATGCTGAGCACCATGCCCACCGTGGCCCTCACCCGCGATGACCTGCTCATCCGCACCCTCGGCGAGCCCGCGCGCTCCCTGC